>Ga0316204_10000470_pt1 | contig 148586 bp, 137 predicted proteins | sample 6monrhotite_MG_2_FD_205661 | JGI IMG/M metagenome (GOLD analysis project Ga0316204, IMG submission 205661) | Microbial mat bacterial communities from mineral coupon in-situ incubated in ocean water Damariscotta River, Maine, United States -... | ecosystem: Environmental > Aquatic > Marine >... | reverse complement strand
CAGTCTTGCTATATTCGATAGATAACCTTTATCAACAGACTAAAGCTTGCTTTCCGTCTGACTTGTGCGATCTGACACGGAGGCGATGGCATAGACTTCCCTGAAACCTCTAAATGAAACGGACTGAATTCTTGTATCCATAATCGTCACGGGTTCAGAGAACCCGCGACAGACTGACCAAGTCACTCGCAGTATGGAGGCGAGAGGAGAGTGACGAAAAAAAGCACCCGTCTGGTGCCTTGTAGTAATACATGTATTACGTGAAATGAAGTATCATGAAGCCATTTGCATGGCAGCCGGAAAACCTGCTCCGGGTCTTAGATTCTGGTAGGCTTTCTCAATGTCTTTGATGTTTTGTTTGGTGACCAACTCACCGGTCTCCAGGTGGTACTTCAGACCAATCAGCATTTTGAAAAAGAACTTGCTCATTTTGCCCTTCATCAAGGCTCCCATAAATGCCGGTTTTGTAGAAAAATTCATGGTAAGCAACACTTCCGTGTCTTCTGCACTCTTTTCCACCAGGTCAAAGCGGGCCATCATTTTGTCCATCATGGGAAGCCCACCTTCATAAATTTCGATGTCAAAGTTTAGCTCAGCCTCCGCCCGGGTGATGCGTTCTTGTACGGCTGTTTTACCGTCAATCTGGCATTGTCGCTCACAGCCCACCTGGCCTTCTTTGTCATTTAAATAATGTGAGCTGTCGATGAGCGGATTGAAGTTGTTGACCTCTCCAAATTGGTTAAAAAGTACATCCCAGACCTTTTCCTTACCGGCCCCGATGTAAATACTTTGTTGTACCTGTCTCATTTTGATCATTCATTGTTTCGAAGGTCAATTTGTCCACAGAAACTTTGAAAGGCTTTCACAAACAGGCCAAAGGATTGCCAATTCAGGTCAGGCGATAGTTTTTTGGAGAACGGCCGTATTGCTTCACAAAGCTGGTGCTGAAATGGGCCGGGCTTTCAAAACCACAGTCCCAGGCAATGTTGCTCACCGGTAGATTGCTGGTCTTCAGCAGTCGGGCCGCCTGCTCCAGCTTTTTGAGCTTGAAATACCGGGCCGGACTTTCCTTGTAGTAGGTTTTGAATTTGCGCTTGAAAGTCGACTCGCTACTGCCGGTCAAAAGGGCTATCTCAGCAATGGAAAGGTTATTATATAGATTGGCTTGTACCACCTTTTCGAAGGCCACTTCAACAGGGGTATAGAGTGTGCCAATGATCTGGTTGGCCAGGGCATTATCGCCTGACTCACAGAGTAATAGCACCAGCTCTTGCAGTTTTACAGAAAGGATAGATTCTGTGGCTAACTGAGGCTGATCAAAGTAGATCTGCATGTTGTCGATGAAGTTTTCCATCAATGCATTCTGAGAATACTTGAGGACGGTTTCATCCGTCATTTCCTGCTTGCTGATCCTCAGGAAGTCAATGTCACGATTGCCGAATGCTTTGCGGATAGCAGTAGGGTCGAGGTGAAAAACCATGCTATTGAAGGTGGCAACTGGGCTTACATCGCTAAACTCAGTCACATAATTTCCGCATTTTAGCAAAACGGACTCGTTGTCTGTAAGGGTGTATTTTTGAGATGGCGCGTAAATCTCTTGTGTACCTTTTTGCACATAGATAAAGCAGGCATCGTCTTTCATCACACTGGGTGTGCGGAAGCTCTGGAACAGAGTGGCCCTTTCTACAAATACATGTCCGTAAAGCTCTAGTCGTTCAAATTTCATCGCCAAAAATTGAAAGGCAATTTAGCCTTTCAGAACTAAATCTACTTTTCAATTCCGGTCAATCAATTTGGTTTTTGGTTCAGCAACTCTGCCGTGGCACAAGGCTCAGGTGCTTTTTTGAATGGCTTCGATCAGTGCTTCTAACTCTTCCATACTGTTATAATGCACCAGGCTAACTCTGATCACACCATCTTTATGCACAAGCCCTAATGCATCAATGATCTTTTTTGCATAAAAATCTCCAAAGCGGATACCGATATTAAAGGAGTCAATGCGGGAGACGAATTCAGAACTTTTAAGCTGTTTATGGTAGAATGAAATAGTCGACACACGCTTGTTCTGATTGCCATTGGCTTCGCCTATAATTACCAGTTCATCATTACTCTTGAGGTATTCCATCAGCCTGTTCGTGAGCTTTTCTTCATGATCGGCAAACAGATCAAAAGACTTTTGGTACTTCTCTCTGGCCGTGCTGTCAGTCTCATCAGGGTAATGATGATCATGCACTTCTCTGAGGTATTGGGTCAAACCTGACATGCTATAGGTGAGCTCATAGTTCTTGTTGCCGGGCTGAATCTTATAGGGTACCTCATCGATAAAATAATGATTGATTCCGGCTAACTCTTCCAGTAACTCCAGTCTGCCATACATCAATGAATAATGGGGTGCAAATACTTTGTAGGTGCTGAGCACATAAAAATCCACATCCATGGCCTGCACATCGAGTAGGCGGTGAGGAGCATAAGCCACACCGTCAACACAGAAAAGTGCATCAGCGGCATGCACTACATCGGCTATTTCTCTTACAGGGTTGATGGTGCCCAAAATGTTTGATGCATGCACCATGGTGACTAGCCTTGTACGGCTGGTGATCAATTGCCTGAGGTCTGCGATGTCTAACTGATGGCTGGTAGGGTTCACCTTCCATATCTTCACTTTAATGCCCTGTTCCTTGAGATCGGTCCAGGGAGAACAATTGGATTCATGCTCTGAGTTGGTGACAATAACTTCGTCTCCCGCCTCCCAATTCTTCGAAAGTGTGAGGCTCAATATCCTGAACATCATGGTAGAAGAAGCGCCCATTACCACCTCTTTTGGGTCTCTGGCGTTGATATATTCAGCCATTTCTTTAATGGCGAAATCTACCTTTTCCCCAGCCTGCTGAGAGACTTTATAAGAGGCTCCATGCTGCACATCATAGTTGAGCAGGTACTCCGAGATCTTGTCAACTACTGGTTTTAGTGTTTGGGAACCACCGGCATTGTCCATAAAAATGAAGCCATTGGAAAGGGCCGGAAAATAAGTTCTTACAAAGTTCACATCGAGTGATGTCTGTTTATTGCTGCTCATAGGAATCTTAGCTATTCTATACTGCGCAATATAGTTTTTCGCGTCACTTATTAATCAAAAAATACAGGAGAGGGAGAGCGTGCTCCCACCTGGAATTTTTACAAGGTGGGGTGCTTCAGCATACAGAAAAGTGATCAAAACTCGTGTTTTGGATCATGCCATGCGTCAATTGAGCTGCTGCGGTTTTGTCCAAAGTTGATCCAACTCCATGTATTTTTCAGAAATCAAGGTGAGTGCAAGTGCAGCTGCTGCCGCAGAGAAGACCGAGTAGTCCAAAGTTCCTTTGAGACCAGTAGTCAAACTCATGGAAATTGCGAATATGAACAGTAAAACTGCGGAGATTCGAGCAGCCCATTGGGTTTTAATCCCCAGGATTAGTGCCAGAGCCAGTAGCACTTCCAGCAAGCTAATCGCCCAGCCTAGGGGGTTGACTAGTGCTACAGGCACCCAGGGAGCCAGGGTTTTCGTGTAAGCCAAAAAACTGTCCATATTGCCCCAGGCAGATACTTCAGCAGGCCAAAACCCGAAACGGTCGGCTATTGCAGATAAAAATGCTACGCCCAAGACCAGCCTCAGTACCACTTTTGTCCATTTAGCTTTCATGGGCTTGTACTTCGTTTTGCACTTGATATTTACCGGGCTCAAAGCGAAAGGCTTCGGTGATTCTGTTCCACATGTTGATTTGCGTAATGGCCAGGGTCAAATAGGCTATTTGGTCTTGTGTAAAGTGCGCCTTCAGGTTTTGAAAATCTTCTTCTGAGGTCTTATGACCAGAGAGCAAAGTCAGTTTTTCAGCAAAGTCTAGCACCAACCGCTCTTTTTCTGTGTAATAGGGTGCCTTTCGCCAGGCAGATAGTGAGTAAAGTCGCAGCTGACTTTCTCCAGCTGCAATGGCCTCTTTGAAGTGCATGTCCAGGCAGTAGTCACAGTCGTTGATTTGTGAGATTCGAAAGCGGATTAGTTCCAGCAATTGCAGGTCGAGCCCTGAGGAGTGCAGGTAGGTTTCAATGGCCTGGAGTTTTTGATAGAAGCCTTCGGGCAACTGATTGAATGAGATTCTTTCCATGTCGTTTGATGTTTTTGTTTGACAGGTCAAAGCTCAGCACCAGCAGATGGATTCTGCTTAAACTAGTTTAAGAAAGGAAGGAAGAGACTACTTTTTCTTACGCCTTTTGGCCCTGATCATACTCAAAAATTCTGGTGTGAAACCCAGGTAGGAGGCGATCATATATTGAGGTACCCTTTCGCTGAATCCATCGGTAAGCTCAACGAATTCTTCATGGATTTCTTCCCGTTTCATGCTCAGCATAAACTTCAGTCGGTTTTGTGCTGCTATATAGGTTTTCTCAGCAATCAGGCGAAAGAGCCTTTCAATCATGGGATGCCGATCGAAGAGCCGATTGAGTTCAGTTTTAGAAATGCGCAGTATCTGAGATTTTTCCAGCGCTTGTAATGACAAGGTGGAGGGGCTTTCGCTTACCCAGCTGTCATAGTCAGTGCACCACCAGTTTTCTATGGCGAAATGGAGCACTTGTTCATTGCCTTTTTCATCCACATAAAAGCTTCTGAAAAGACCATTGAGTACAAAATATTGATGTCTGCAAACTTGTCCTGCTTCAAAAAGGAAACCCTTTTTCTCCAACTCTAACTTTTCGCAGGCAGCCCAAAAATCATCAAAGGCTTGCGGACTGATGTCCACAAATCGCTTGATGTAATTGTTCAATGCTTCCTTTTTTCTTTGAACTTCTGTGTGCATTCTCTGGCAAAGCTATCCATTTTTCGGCCAATTGTTTGAAAGTGCTGCTTTTCCAGCGGGCCTTGATAAACCGACTCACATTCAGTATTTTGCATGAGTCTATTGTATGAAAAAGGTCGTTTTAAACCCTGCATGTCCCCGGTCTTTTTGGTTAATAATATGAAGAACAAAGTAACTGGTATTTCATATGGACCGGGCCTGCTTTTGAGCCTGTTGTTGTCCTGTTCGAGTGGACCTGAACCGGTTGCCTTACCACAGACCCGTACAGGTGACCTGCGACTGGAAAGCCAGGCCGATATGGAACAGTTTCAGGCCGATAACATCATCGAGGTCACGGGAAATCTATTCATTGGTACTAACATTCAGGGTGCAGTCTCTTCGATTTCAGATTTATCCTTTCTCTCCAATTTGGTGACAGTGGGAGGTGAAATTCAAATTTCTCAAACTCAGGTAGAATCCTTGGCAGGTCTCGACAATCTGGAATCGGCCAGAGAATTGGTATTGAACGGTAACAACCTTCTCGAAAACCTGGCACATTTAGATAAACTTGAGATAAATGAACTGTTTGTCTCATTCAATGACAACCTTACTTCACTTGAAGGACTCTCTTCCATGGGGCCTGAATTAGGGAGGTTACAAATCAATGGCAATATAGCATTGACGAATCTGAGAGGCCTCGAGTTTCTTGAATCCGTTATTTCGATGAGAATCCATTTTAACACAAACCTGACCTCATTAGACGGCCTGAATAACCTGGTAGAAGTGAATGGGCTTTTTGTGCTTTGGGGGAATGATAAATTGCCTGATTTAAGAGGCTTGTCTAACCTGGAAATAGTGGATGGAACCTTGACTATTGATGAAAACGGACGAATGGTAAATATGGAAGGCGCAGATAAGCTCTCCAGCGTAAGCACACTTCAAATTTTTAACAACCGATTGTTGGAGGATATGACTGGTCTCAACAGCTTGGAAGAAGTGGTGATATTGTCCTTTCACAGAAATGAGCGTCTTCAATCCTTAGAGGGTCTGGAAAACCTTAATTCGGTATATAGCCTGGTCTTTAAAGAAAACCATCAATTAACAGATATTTCATCTCTGAATGGCCTTCCGGATTTGGGCTCTATGAGGTTAGAAAATAATGCTATGTTAAGCTCATTAGAAGGCCTTCATGATGTCAAAACACTCAGTCATCTGACCATTACAAATATGGCCAGTCTGCCTGATCTTGCCGCATTTAGGAGCCTGGAAACTGTGTTAGAATTTAGAATCACAGAAAACCCAGCATTGACGAGCTTAAACGGACTGCAGGGAGTTACTTTTATCAGTAACCTGCATATTGAGGATAATGAAAATCTCGAGGATTTGGACGTTTTCCAGAATGCTTTGGTAACCAGTTCAATTATGCTCCTAAGCAACCCTAAACTGAGGTTTAGTGAGTTTCCGATCAAAACCTCTGATCAAATTTATTCATTGGTACTTGTGGGCTCACCAGAGGTTACCTCATTGAATGGACTTGAAAACCTGTCTTCTTTGCTAACACTTAACATCAAGGATATGGATGGCCTGGAAAACATTGATCCTTTGAGTAACCTGACGCAGGTCCAGGCACTGTTCATCCACCACAATGAACGCCTGACCAACTTGGATGGCCTATCAGGACTGAGAAAATCGGCTTCTTCTTTTGAATTGAGAATTAATCCAAGCCTTACTGATTTTTGTGGTCTGCAGGGACTGGTTACAAGTGAAGATTTTGGTGGAGTTTTCAATGTCGCAGACAATGCTTTCAATCCAGATGTTATTGCGATACGTGCTGGAGACTGTAAGGAGGACTAGCGGAGACGGCAACGCCCTTGCCCTCAAAGAAAGTCACAGGTTCTGAGAACCTGCGATAGTCTAGTTATATAATTGTTTTTCTTCCAACCTGCCATCGGCATGCTGTGCAAAACGGCCTCTTTCTTTGCCGTGTGTATGTACGTACTCTGGACATGGCCAGCCGCCAAACTGTGTGCGCTGGTAGTCCATTGCCGCTTGTTGTAACACCTTGTGACTCTTCATTACAAATGGTTATCTTTATTAATAAGTGTCGTCCTTTTGAAAACGGGACCGTTTTTAGACTATGGAAAATCAGTTCAAAAGTTCCTGCCTATGCATCATCCTGTTGTGCCTTTTATTGGCTTGTACAGGTAATTCTGATCCTGATCCTGAACCAACACAACCTAAAACCCATATTGGCAACTTGGTTTTAAGAACACCAGCCGACCTGATCCAATTTGAGGAAGACCACATAACAGAAGTGACCGGTAACCTTTTTATAGGCGAGGGCACTACAGGTATTGAATCTCTAATCACTGACCTGCGTCCTCTTTCCTGGTTGGTAAGGGTAGAGGGCAGTTTGGAGATCACCAGTACCCGAATTCTATCACTTGAGGGGCTTGATAATCTGGAATTTGCACAGGAGTTGATCCTTAATACCAATGAACAGCTGGAAAATCTGAATCATTTAAACATGCTTCAGACAAACAATTTGATTCTGACAAGTAATGGTAGGGTCAATTCTTTGGAGGGACTTGATGTAATGGGATCATCACTGGAGATGATAGAGATCATTGGTTGTTCTGCTTTGAAAAGCCTCAAAGGGTTATCGACTCTCCAATCTGTAGAGTGGCTAACCATAAGGGACAATCATCAGTTGGAAACGCTCGAGGGCTTAGACAACCTGTTAACTGTAGGCCGAATTGAATTGACCAGGAATCATGATTTAAAGGATTTAAAGGCTTTGTCCGCTCTTACTACGGTTAGTCGCGATTTGATTATTAAAGATAACGAATCGCTATCCGATCTTATGGGGTTGGAGAATGTCAATGATATTAACCTTCTGTCGATTGAGGATAATAGATTTTTGGAAAATTTAAATGCACTGTCTGGCCTCAATCAGGTGCTTATCATTGGGATACAGGATAATCCGGCACTTTTATCTCTGGATGGCCTGGACAATATCGATTCACCTATAGTAATCAGAATAGAAGGGAATTCAAGCCTTTTGGATATCTCTGCCCTGGGTACACTCAGTAGTTTGGATGCGCTGGTTGTAGGAGATAACTCATCTTTAGCATCTCTGAATGGTTTGAATAATTTGGAAAGTGTAGAGGTATTGGTAATTGACCAATTAGATGCTTTGACTGATCTGTCAGGATTAGAAAAACTGGAGGAAGTAAAGAGGTTTTATATTAGAGAGAATCCTGTTTTAACTGATTTAAGCGCACTTTCGGGGTTGAGGAAATCTGGTCATGTTTTTGAGATCAAGGATAATTTGATCTTGAAAGACTTTTGCAGTTTGAATACCCTGGTAAACAGTGACGACTTTGGAGGTGACTTTGTGATTGAAAACAACGCTTATAACCCTAACCTGGAAGAAATGCGCATGGGTAATTGCAAAGAAGATTAAGTGTTGTAAAGCCCCCAGAGTGACTCATAGAGGACTCTGAGGGACAATAAAACCTATTTTTCTTCCAACCTGCCATCGGCATGCTGCGCAAAACGGCCTCTTTCTTTGCCATGCGTATGCTCATACTCAGGCCAGGGCCAGCCGCCAAACTGCGTGCGCTGGTAGTCCATTACCGCCTGCTGTATCTCTTGTTGACTGTTCATGACAAAAGGGCCATGCTGCGCCACAGGCTCACCAATGGGTTTACCCTGCAAAAAGAGCAAGCTGGCCGGTTGGTCTCCGTTTTTCAATACTGTTTCTTCATCCGCATCCAGCGCAATGCTGCTCATGACTGGCGCCTGCAAGTCGTTGAAATCCAGGACACTGCCCTCATAGAGGTACATGTTTCTGTTGGCCGAAGCTGAAGCAGTCGGCAAAGTCCAGCTAGCGCCTGGCTCCATATGAATGAGCCAAACAGCTACCTCATTATAAGGGTTGCCAGCCCATGAATCAGGCGACACCTCATCAATGTCAAAATCACCGAGTTTTCCGGCAATCACCTTCACTTCAGTGGTTTTTCCCGCTTCATCGGTATGACTATAACGCGGAATGTTCTCGTTCCACAGCATCCCGAAATAGGGTTCTACCATTTTACTCTTTCTGGGTAGGTTAAGCCAAATCTGGAAGAGCACCATTGGGTTTTCCTCGTCTTCTTTCAGCAAAGGGAACATCTCTGAATGCTGCACACCTTTACCAGCTGTCATCCATTGTACATCACCTTCTCCAAAGCGGCCTGCGGCCCCCAAAGAGTCTGAATGGTCTACCATGCCTTTTTCAGCAATAGTAATGGTCTCGAAGCCACGGTGTGGGTGGCCCGGAAAACCGGGTACCTTCTGCCCATGGTACATGCTAAAACCATCTTTTCCCCCAAAATCAGAGCCCATGGCCCTGCCTACCAAATGAGAGGGGTCGGGACCCAGTGCGCCATTACCTTTTGGGTAATCGTCTTTATGGAAGGCACAAAACAGGAACGGATCCTGGGTTTTCCATGGGAATGTAAGGGGTTGAATCTTAATCACTTTTTACTCCTTTTCTTAGTTAAATAACGAATCGATGATTTGTTCACGATTATATGTACCAACATACAATCTTTGGAATTAATTCCATTATTCGTGTTCAGTGCCATTCAGTTAAGATTATCCGCCCTTTAATTCCCTTAAGGGCATAATAAAAGGCTTTATAATCACACTTAAGGCTAAGGGGTGGAATCCAAGTTCAGGTATCCAACCCCATAACTTAATGGCATTGTACACGCTTTTACTCCTTTTTATAACCTGGGCCTCTTACAGCCCTGCCAGGAAGGGCACCAGTGTGTTTGCCTTTCTTCAGCACCTGTTCCCCATTGACAATCACATGTTCCATGCCCACACTGTATTGGTGAGGCTTATCAAAGGTAGCTCTGTCTCCTACTTTTTCTGGGTCGAATATCACGATATCGGCAAAGTAGCCAGGTTTTAAAGCACCTCGGTCTTTGAGTTTGAGTCGGCTGGCTGGGAGGGTGCTGAGTTTATAAATGGCTTCTTCCAGAGATATGAGCTTTTCTTCACGCACATATTTGCCGAGTAGTCGGGCAAAGTTGCCATAGGCCCTGGGGTGCGTGCTTCGCTCTAAGAACGTACCTTCTGCGGCCAGGGCACCGGCATCAGAGCCAAAGGCCATATAGGGCAGTTTTACCTGCTTCTGTACATTTTCTTCCGACATGAGGAAGTAAACGGCTTGCACCCGGCTGCCGTCTTGCCATACCAGGTCCATGGCTGTTTCTTCGGGGCTGGTGCCTCTCATTTTTGCTACTTCTGCCAGACTTTTTCCCGTGAGGTATTTGAGCGAGTCGTTTTGAAAACCCACCAGGAGGCATTTATCAGGCGAACCGGCAGCATAGAGTAGGTTTTCCCAGTCGTTGGTAGGGGTGCTCATTTCTACCTTCAGTTTTTCGCGGATGGCAGGGTTTTGCAGTCGCTCGGCCCAGGCATCGAAGCCACCTTCTTGCACCCAGGGTGGCATAGATGCATTGAGTCCGGTAGAACCTGCGGTATAGGTATACATGTCGGTAGAGATGGGCAGTCCGGCTGCACGAGCACTGTCTATTTTGGCAATGGCCAGGTCCAGTTTGTACCAATTTTCTTCTCCACTGGCTTTGAGGTGGTAAATCTCTGCGGGCAAGTCTGCTTCCGAAGCAATGCGCATCAACTCGTCAATGCTTTCCAGAAAGCGATTGCCTTCACTGCGCATGTGCGAAATGTACATGCCTCCATATTCACCAGCCACTTTGCTAAATTCTATGAGCTCTTCGGTACTGGCATAAAAGGCAGGGGCGTAGATGAGGGAAGAGCCTATGCCCATGGCGCCCTCTTCCATGGCCTGGCGAGTGAGTAGCCGCATGCTGTCCAGTTCTTCGGGAGTGGCGGGCCTGTCATCATAACCCACCGTGTTAATTCGCAAAGTGGTGGCACCCAGAAAGGAAGCGATGTTGGGAGAGATGCCTTTGCGTTCCATAAATTCGAAATAGCCTCCCAGTGTTTTCCATCTAGGTATCTGACCGTTTCTTTCCATTTCGGCAATGCGCTCAGGGCTAAGTGGCCCGGGAGATGATCCCTCTCCAAATATTTCTAAAGTTACACCCTGCTTGATGTCGCTCATGCCGCGTCCGTCACGAATCAGGGAGTTATTGGCCCAGCTAAGCATGTTGATAAACCCAGGGGCCACTGCGAGATTATCCGCATTTATCTTTTTTCGGGCCGATTCTCCCTTCAGGTCGCCAATGGCGGCAATGGTGTCATTTTTTATGGCAATGTCGGCCTGGTAGGGCGCTTGTCCCGATCCGTCATATACGGTGCCATTACGGATGATGAGGTCGTACTTGTGGCTACAAGAGAAAGAGAGGAGCAGCAGGAGTATAAAAGGCAGGTAGGGACGCATACAGGAAGTTAAGGCATCCCCACTGTCGATAAAAGGAATTTAATTTAAACAGTACTGTTTGATAAGCCGGTCACGGGTTTTGGCACGAGTTTTTGGCCCGATAAAGAGGCGTAAGATTGAAACGACCGTTGCTAAGGGTCCTTTGAGTTTGCTGTCGCTGAGTTCACTGAGGCTCAGTAAATCGGCAATCCGTTTGGGTGCACCATGCTTGTCTGTTTTGCCGTCTCTGGCCAGGCCAAAGAGAATGGTGAGGGCTTGCTCAAAACCTTCATGCCCTGGCTCTAAAGTGATTTCAATATGGGCCGATTTCCCCTCAGCGGTTCCAAATTTGTGGTTTTGAAATTTCTCGACTTTGTGCGTTTCTCCTGCCTTGAGTCTTTGCCTTTTGCCCTCAAGTTCAATTTCCAACTCACCAGACAATACCTTGAAGGTTTCCGAATAGGCTTCATGGTAGTGAGGCGGTGGACCCAAACTGCCAGGCTGCACTTTGATTTCCACCACGGTCTTTTCTTGATTGGTCTCCTTTGCTGTTTGTGTGAAGGCCGCTTCTTCACCAGAGACCGGGTTTTTGAATGAGTTTTTCATTATTAATCCGATTTGTGAATGGCTTTCTTGATCATTTTTAGTTGACCATAATGCATGGCCTCATGAGTATTGTTGTAGCAAATGCCATCCTCGATGCATTCAAGTCGGAAGCCGTAGGAGAGATCTCTCGGACTATACGTTTTGAATAGACCCTGCTCATAGTCTGCCTCAAGTTGATCGACCGTTTTGAGCAGGTGTGTCCTGGCAAATTCAATAAGCGCTGCATCCACTTCACCGGTAGGTTTGGTGCCATTTTTAAACCTGCCAATCATCTCCATGCTTATTCTGGGCGGGTTTTGGCTGAGCAGATAGCAAAGCACCTGCTGCGAAACCAGTACATGGATGATGTGCCAAAGTATGTGATTGTTAAAGCTCTCTGGAATGTGGAAAAGGTCTTCTGCTGAGTTCGATTCCAATTCTACCAGTAGATTGTTTCGGGTGGCTCTTAAGAGCTCAAATTGCTGTTTCATAAGTGGTTTTTTTACTTGATCTCTATCTCGCTTTTGAGGTTGCCATCACCATGTATTTTATCGATAAGCCGAGAGAGTGTTTGGCATTCATTTTCATCCAGTTTTTCAATGCCTGTGCTCATTTCTGTAGGGGCTGCCTTGTCTATCTGCGACAGCAAGTCCAGGCCAGACTTGGTGATAGAGGCGTCCTTGTAGCGTCTGTCGTTTTGGTTTGCCGTGATGCTAATAAGGTTTTTGTGTGTTAGCCGGGCCGCCAGCCGGGTAATGTCGCTCGACTTATCAATCAGCCTTTCACTTACCTGACTCAGCGATACGCTCTGAGGGTAGGAGCCCCTAAGTATCCGCAGCATATTGAACTGTTTTTGCGTAAGGCCATAGCGTTTAAAAAACACTTGTTCTCTCTGAATCATCAGGTTGGTTAGGCGATACAGTTTGACCTGTAAGTGGATGTGATCAGTATTCATAATTGTATAAACGGATATCTAACTACCTGTGAGGAAGTAGTATAAGTAAATATAAATCATTAATACTCGTTTAAACAAGTATTAGTAAAAAATATGATTACAACTACCTGCTAATCATCCCTTTTGAATATATAGGTCCATTCAAAGTAACCATCATCGCGACTCAACCATAGTTCTCCATTTTGCAATTTATAGGGTAAGTCTATGATTAAGTCATCAAAGCGAATGGCTAATTCTTCATCATCTACAATGTACTCGTGAATGGCTTTTTTGCTGCCCGAGATCATGTTGATTACTCTATTTTTAGTAAACCGGAGCTGTACTTTTTCCTTGTACTGAGCCCAAAGAAAATCATCATCTCTTACCAATTTCATTAATACCGAGTCTTCTTCATCTCTTGGATCATGTGATTGAATAACCGTAGACTTCAATACCCAATTGCCCTGTATGAGCTGACGTACCGAGTCTCCTACTACAAATTCCATGATGCCTTCTTTGATACTGATAATATGAGGGTGGTAATTCAGCTTGAATCTGCCGTAATAACCAGGGCCTTTGAGCATCAGTACCTTGTCAGTTGGCTGTTCGAGATGCCATTTGGCTCCGTCTTCTCTTATTACAAAATTAGATTCTACTTCCAAGGCCCTGTCTATGATGTAACTTTCTGTTTCATAAGAGCAGCGGTAGAAACGCCCTTCACTGGTAACGAATACAAATTGTCTGGCGTTTTCACCATTCACACTGATGGAGTCTGACCACCATTCTCCGTAAAAGGGAGGGAGTTCCTGTACTTTGCATAAAAACCAGGTATTCAGGAAGAGAGCACTTATGATGAGGGTTCTTAGCACATAACTCCAACGCTATGCATGTGTGATATTGTAATGCTATATCAACTCTCCGGCCTGTTTTACCTTTTTGCCCGATAGGCTTCCTAGCCCATCGTAAGCAGCGTATTTGTACAGGTCATGCAGGGTGGGGTAGTTGAAAACAGTATTGATCAGACAATCGAGGGTCTTCTCACTGCGAACCAGCTCCATGCCATAGTGTATGAGTTCTGTTGCCGAATGCCCGATGATGTGGACACCCTTGATGGTTTTGGTGGATTTATCGAATATGATTTTCAGAAAACCGTTGTCAATATCTCCCATGATCATGCCACGCGATATGTCACGGTAGTAGCTTTTGCCAATGCCATAATCGATTCCTTTTTCAAGAGCCTGTGACTCTGAAAGGCCCACCATGGACACTTCCGGTACGGTATATATGCCATAGGGGAAGGTATCGGCCAGTGCTTCCTGATCATCGGTGTCGAACATATGCGTTACAGCAATGCGGCCTTGTTCCATGCTGGTACTGGCCAGGGCCGGAAAGCCAATCACATCACCTACGGCATAGATGTGAGTTAAGTTGGTTTGAAATTGTGCGTCAACCACGAGTGTTTCTCTTTTGCCTGTTTTCAGACCAATCTCTTCACAATTAAGGCCCTTGAGTTGTCCACTTCTGCCTGCAGCGAATAGAAACATGTCTACTTCCAGGTTTTCACCTTCTTCCATGCCTATGACTATGGGTTCATCTTCTTGCTCTGGCACTGCAATGTCGGTTACACAGTTATTGAACAGGATGGAGATGTCATGATTTTTCATTTGCGCTACCAGTGCATTGGAAATGTCCTGGTCCAGAAAGCCCAGGATTTTATCCTGGTTGTTCACGACATAGGTTTTCACTCCCATGGCCGCAAAAATGGTGGCATACTCACAGCCAATTACTCCGGCACCTACCACGCAAATGGATTTAGGAAACCGCTGAATGTCGAGAATGGAGTCTGAATCGTGCACCCTTTTATTGTCAAAAGGAATGTTGGAGGGCTGGAACGGGTAGGAGCCGGTGGCCACCAGCACATAATTGCCTTTGATGGATTGATCTGTAGCTCCCTTGATGTTGATAGTATGTGCGTCTTTGAAACTGGCAAAGCCCTCAAATACCTTTACTCCATGCTTTTCCAGATTGTAGCGAACAATTTTGTGCATTTGTTCAGTGACCACGTTTTTTCGGTAGAGGAAGTCCTGAACCCCAGCATTTCTTCCCAAAGCTTTATCTACCCCAAACACTCCCTTTTGGTATATACCTGATAGGTACAGGGCGGTTTCTTTCAAGGTTTTGGAGGGCAATGTGCCGGTTTGCACACCCGCTCCACCAAATTTGTGCTCCTTTTCAATCAGTGCTACTTTTTGTCCGAAGTAGGCCGCTTTTACAGCAGCTTTTTCACCCGCTGGTCCAGAACCGATCACAATGAGGTCGAAGTGTTCCATGTTATTTTTTAGTCATCAGGGTAACATCGCCCCAGGCAGGGGAGGTACCAGCCTCATAATCGCGAAACCTACCCAGAAAACGTTTCACCACCATGTCGTTGGCATTCTGTGCCGCAATCTCTTCAAGAATTACTAAGGCTTCTTCAACCTTTTCAGCCTCCAGCAGCTCAATGGCCTTGTTATAATGTGGCATATAGCTTACTCTGAGTTTTTCTTCTTTGGGTAGCAGCTGGTATACTGATAATATTTTGCTTTTGCCCTTGACCTGCACCTTGTCGAGAAAACGATAATGAAATTGCTCCTTGTTTTCGAGCTTTTTCAGTGTTTCTTCAGTCATGATCATGGAGGTGTCATAATGCTTGGTGAGTCCCTCTACTCGGGCGGCAGTGTTTACAGCATCTGAAATTACGGTAGTTTCAAGCCGATGGTCATGGCCAATGGTGCCGAGCATCATGGAACCGGTATGTATGCCTGACCCCACATGGATGGGGGACATATTTTTCTCCTTCACTAACATTTCATTAAAGGCAGTCACAAAATGTCCAAACTCCATTACGGCATCGATGGCATGGTCGGGGTGGTTAGGGAAAAGTGCCATCACCGAATCGCCAATGAATTTATCTATGAAGCCGCCATGCTTTTGTATGATGGGTACAATGCCGCTGAGGTACTCATTCAGAAAGTCGAAAATTTCCTGAGGACTGAGCTCTTCAGAAATTTTCGTAAAACCGCGTATGTCCGTAAAAACTACAGTCATTTCGCGTTCTACCTGGTCGCCAAGGGTTACTTCTACAATGCTCTCTTTGCCCAGGTTTTGCAAAAACTCTATGGGTACAAAGCGACTGTTGGCTTCACTGAGTACCTCCAGTTTTTCATTGGCTTCGGCCAGCTCATGGGTGCGTTCTTCCACACGCTGTTTGAAAAACTTCATCTGAGAGATCACCTCATTTTTCAGAATGGAGAAGTTGCGAGTCAGGCTGCCAATCTCATCTTTGGACTTCACCTCAGGGTGCTCTTTTTCCAGCGTAAAACTGCTGTCTACAAAACGGGTGATGTGCGAAGTGAGTTGACGAAGTGGTTGGGTGATTTTATGGGCAATAAAGGCACTGATGATCACACTGATCATTACCAATAGTATAACCGTAATACCAAAATAGAGGGTGAGACTGTCGAACTCTGCCCTGGACCATATACGGGTTTGGTTGACCAGATTGCCAAAGCCTGTCTCTAGTTTTTTAAATTCACTGGCGTGTTGTAGTCTCAGCCCAGAGTTGCTTCTAATGCCAATTTCCTGGTCGAGGTCGACCAACTGAAGAAAACGCGATTCATAGCGGTTGAGCCGAAAGATAATACTGTCTTTTCTGGCACCGCTGGCACGAAGGCCTAACGTTACTTGATCAATGGCGGCCTTGAACCTTTCAACATATATGAGATCATCGCGAATGATGTAATCTTTTTCATGCTTTCTGAGTACTAATAGTTTTTCTGCGGGTACTTCGGTGGCACTTTCAAGCCAGTGCGCATCCTCTCGCATAGCTCCCTCAAGGTTGTAATCTTTGAACCCCCTATCTTTTATTTTTTCAGTAAGTTTTACAAATATGAAGTTGACGCGATTGATTAAATCAAGCTGCTTGATCACTTCTTGATTCAAATCGGCTTCCTGAGAAAAATCCGTTGCTTTTAGGGTTATGATTGTACTGTCCAGCCAAAGCTGATATTGTTCCTGGTATTCACTCTCTCCACTGAGAAAGTATTTGGCGCTTTTGGTATCGTAGCTAAAAAAGTCTTGTTGTGCTTGTACCGATTTGAGCAGAATGAGGTAAGCCTGGTCTATAGCCTCTGATTTGGCAAAGATTTCTTCCCTCTTTTGGATATAACCCAGCGAAAGCAAGATAATGACAAAGCTGGAACTGATGAAGACCAGAAACCAGAAAAGCAGGCGCAACCGAAACGTCCGAAACATTAAAAATTAATATCAGATTTTTTTTCCGTTTTATAGAGGTGGCGCTTTATCATTGTGTGATTTTTTTGGTAGGCCAGCACTTAATCCATATATTTTATCAATGACTTTTAGCCTGTTACTTCTATCGCATTGGATAGGAGATTTTGGTTTGCAAACCTCCCAGATGGCGCTGGGCAAATGCCATAGCTTGAAATGGCTCTTTATCCATGTGGGTACTTATACGGCTGTACTCCTTGTCTTTAGCCTTTTCCTAATACCTCTGGAGCAAGTGCCACTCTTTGTAGGTGCCAATTGTTTGCTTCACCTGATCACCGATTTTTTCACCAGCAAATGGGCCAATAAACACAGGAAAGAGCCACGAAAGTTTTACCCCATCATTGGTTTAGATCAATTGATCCATACCCTCACGCTTTATTGGACGCTGGAGCTGCTAGACATCCAGCCCTTTTACTAGGCAGATTGTGTCTCCGTTTTTCCAGCACTGACCAATCTCAAGATGACAATACCAAGCACGGCAGCCAGGGTAGAGGCTATCAAAATACTCACTTTGGAAGCTGTCAGCAGATTGCCATCAAAGGCACTGGAAGCTACCACTATAGACATGGTAAAACCTACACCGGCCAGGGTAGAGGCCCCAATGAGCTTTTTCCAGCTGATTGCTGCATTGAGCTGTGCTATGCCCAGCTTTGAGGCTATATAGCAGGCACCTACTATGCCCAATGGCTTGCCCACGGTTAGTCCCAGCACCACACCAATACTCACCGGAGCGAAGAAGTCCAGGTCAGCACCAGATAGTAAAATACCTGTATTGAAAAAGGCAAAAAGTGGTAGAATAAAGAAATTGACCACTTTTTCGAGTGAGTGCATCAGGTAATCGCTGGGTTCGCGTAGTCTTTCAACCGCCCCTTGGAGCATGGCCAGTGAATGGTGCCCCATTTGCGATTGCTCATTGTCCTCATCTTTGATGTTCTCTATTTCTCTATCAAAAATGATCGCAGTTTGTCGTGCAATCAGTGGTAAGTCGGCACTTCTACGTGCCGGAATCAGGATAGCTGTGATGACTCCAGCCAGGGTAGCGTGCAGCCCACTTTGGAAGATGAGAAACCACAAAACTATGCCCAAGGCCACATATACCGAAACGGTATAGACCTTTCTCTTATTAAGAATGTACATGATGGCGATGACCACCAGGGCACCCACGAAGGGCTCCCAATGGAAGCCATGGCCGTAAAAAAGCGCAATAACGATGATAGCGCCCAGGTCATCGGCCACGGCCAGGGCAGAGATGAATATTTTTAAGGACAGTGGAACGCGTGATCCCAATAGTGCCATCAGGCCCAGGGTAAAGGCAATGTCTGTAGCCATAGGAATACCCCAGCCATTGGCCGTATCGGTACCGGTATTGAAGAGCACATAAACCAATGCGGGAATAAGCATACCCCCAATGGCCCCAACAACAGGCATGGCGGCCCTTTTCATATCGGAAAGCTCACCGTCCAGCACCTCTTTCTTAATCTCCAGGCCTATCAGCAGGAAGAAAATGGCCATCAGAAAATCGTTGATCCAATGCTCCAGGGAAAGCATGAGTTTTAGCTCACCAAAAGTGAAACCTATTTTGAGGTGTCGCCAATGTTCGTATAATTCTTCATAGCCCACGTTTACCATGAGCAAGGCAGCAAAAGTAGCCACAATGAGCACTGCGGCTGCTGAGGCACCCCAATGAAAGAAGCTTTCTATAGCATGTTTGAATTGCTTGCCTCCACGCTTGTCTATGGCGGCAAAGAGTGAATCATCATCCCAGGCACCATTGTATGGTGCACCATCAATGGTAAGGCCGGGGAACACATGCAAACCGCAGGTTTTGGAATCTTCAATGTCTTGCTTGATGCGTTCCATCGTAGCATCACTGTTAAAGTCAGTCTTGAATTGACTCATCTCCAGCCCAAGGTCCTCAGCCATCTGCATGACCATCGACTCCCCGTATTCCTCCGTACTATTGGTGAGCGCCTGATACAGGTCTTCTGACCTTCCCTGATTTTCTGCAGCTACCACAGCCTTGGCTGCATGAATGGCCTGGGGGCTTTCGTCCAGATCAGGGCAATACTTATAGCCAAATACGACTTTATCACCATACCGCTTGAGCGATTCCCTCAAAGATTTAGAGGACTCGCCTGATACTTTGTGTTTTAAATTGCGATAGCCTTCGAGAACGATTTTTTTGTCAGCAGTCATGTGTATATTTCAGAGGGTTGGGCTGGTTTTTCACAACAAGCTAAGCAAACTAACAAAATCGATGATCAGGTCAAGAATGGATGAATCTATTTTGACGAAAAAATTGTGACTTTTTTGATATATGCAATGGGATAAGGCATTACGACAACTGTACAGGTGGGTGACCCTGCTCATTTTTGTGAGTCTCGTGTTGATGGCTGCAATTGTGGTTGTGACATTTTACCCAGAAGTACTGAAGCCATCGCCAATCATGGTGGAAAGAGAGTGGCAACCTAAAAATCCTTTGACAGAGCTGCCGGATGACGAATTGGTGCAATACGGTTATCAATTGATCTCGGAGTCGTCAAAGCACATGGGGCCACTGCTGGACGATGTAGATGGACGCTATGCGGGCAATAACCTGAGTTGCCAAAATTGCCATTTGGGGGCTGGAACTGTGAGAGGGTCTGCTTCTTTTGTAGGTGTGACCAATCGTTTTCCACAGTTCAGGGGCCGTGAGAACAAGATGGGCACTTTGGCCGAACGCATTAATGGTTGTATGGAGCGCAGCATGAATGGACGTGCCATGCCTGAAGAAAGTGAAGAAATGCAGGCCATGATTGCTTATATGAAGTGGCTAAGCGTTGACGTACCTGCCGACAAAGAAGCCGAATACAGAGGCTTTGTGAAGTTGGAGCTTCCCAACTTAAAAGCAGACTTATTGAAAGGGAAGGCCATTTTCAATACCCAGTGCCAGCGCTGCCATATGGATGATGGACAGGGGCAACGACCTGATGTTATGCAAAAGCATGTTTACCCTCCATTATGGGGTGTGGATACCTATAATCACGGTGCGGGCATGCATCGCGTGATCACCGCAGCACAGTTTATCAAAGCCAATATGCCTTTTGAAGAGGCTACCTGGGACCAACCCAAACTCACCGATGAAGAGGCCTATCATGTAGCGGCCTATATCAACAGTTTTCCCAGACCCCAGAAAGCGAACCCTGGAGCTGACTTTCCCGATAAAAAACTCAAGCCAGTGTCAACTCCCTATGGCCCCTGGACCGACCCTTTTTCTGCTGATCAGCATAAATACGGTCCATTTCTACCCATCATGGAGTACTACCTGAAGGAGTTTGATATTAAGAAAACGAAGTAGGTTTAAGCAGGAAGCAGGAAGCAGGAAGCAGGAAGCAGGAAGCAGGAAGCAGGAAGCAGGAAGCAGGAAGCAGAATTAGACCGTTTTGCGAGCAAAGCGAAGCAATCTTCCAGTAGTTGTTCTCAGTTACAAGAACTTGTTGTTAGTCCTGATTTGCAATTAGGTTTTCTACCTGCTTCACAAAATGCATTAAACTATAGATATTATAACCGCTCGATTCCAAGGCAAGGTCCAAGTCTTGCGTATCGAGTATTAATATGCAGGGGCTGGCAGAATACTCGTCCCATTTCATTTTGAATTTTCTGGCTACTCTTATGGACATCCCTAGCTTCAAGAGTAGCCACATCGGAGAAAGTGGAAAGGCTTTATAGGTTTCTTCTCCGCCTTGTAGTGATATCGCAATCAGATCTTTTGAGGCCAAGGGAAACACCCATCTTTTGTCCGATTTGGAGGTATACATGAGCAGCCCTTTTTCCCTGATTTCAAAATTGACCTTTGCGCCTACCAGGTCCGTTGGCATATTCTCTGACTTAAGGGCCTTAATGAAAAGCCCGGCACTGCCTTTTACAATGCTGTTGCTCTTTGGCCCAACAATGGGTTCCAGTTTGAATTCGGAAAGGTCGGAGGAATTGAAATAGAGTTGATCCATCACTTAATTTTGAATGCTTCTTCAATTCGAACAATGGAACGCTTTGCCAATGCTTTTTTGAATAAATCAACTTCTTTTTGGAAGTACCCGGCACCGCTCAGGTCAATACTTATCGAGCCAGGCCACAGCCTTATTTCCTGATCGGTATATGGAATAAGGTCGGTTTTAATGCGCTTGATGTTGTTCATAAACTCTGCGATAAGGTTGGAAAATGCTGCATCTATTTGTGTGAAAGCCTTGCGCAATGCCATATTTTGCATCAGGGCCTGGTACTGTTCTTTGTGTCTATATCTACAGTGCTCCAGGTATTTGAGAATGAAGTACTTAAACTCGTAATAGGCAAAGTAAGACCCGCCCACCTGATGCACGTATTTGAGCATTTCTTTGGGATTCTTTTTGGCTTTTTCCAGGTAATAACTGTAGAGGTCTACACTAGTGCGATTTCCTAGATAGTAAGCATTCCACTCTTCCATCAAGCCATAAATGCCGTGTACCTGTGCGCTCACACGACTAGCTTGTGCGATGTAACGTTTGTAACGAAATGCTCTTAGGTCTTTGGGGATTTTCTCCTTTAGCTGATGACTGTTGAATACCTCAGTCCGTTTAGCCAAAATGGGCTGGTCATGGACAGTGAAATAGCTGTTATAGTCATCTTTTCTACTAAAAGTCTCTGGCTGATTTTCATTGATGAGGTAATAGGAGAGGCTTCCTTCAAGTGCATGGAAGGCCTCGTGAATCGTGGTACCCAGGTAGGAGGCTACATCATCTGGATTTCTGATATACCTTGACCAGCTCTTATTGGTGCTTCGGGAAATGGTAATGCCGTTGATTTGGAAGTCTTGCGGAAGCGTGTCCATCAAGTTCATTACTGCCATTCCCAAGGGACTAAATTCTGTTAATAGGGCTTTGATTTCATCATGATGGACATCATCAGTTGTTTGTGCCTTGAGTGATGAGTGCCAATTTAGGCTGACGAGGATAAATAGTAGGAAAAGCCAGGCCCTGGGTGTTGTCATCATGAAAAGATACAAAACCCAGGGTTGTCATGGCTTAACTGACTATGTAAAGCCAAGGATTTTAACCCGGTTTTATTACTCAGAACGCTGATAGTAAGCCACAATGCTGGCTTTGGCCAGGGTATTGTTCCATAAATAATAGCCCACTACTGCTGGATTGGTGTTTTCGTCCAGGCCCAGTTTATCGGTTTTCAGTGCGTGAACGGTAATGACGTATTGGTGCAGTCCATGTGCGGGAGGGGGACAAGGACCGCCAAAACCTTTAGCTCCATAGTCGGTGATGCTCTGAATGGCTCCATTGGGTGCTTTGCCCAGCCCTGGGTTGCCAGCATTGGTAATCAGTTCATTTACACTGGCAGGTATGTCAAACACCAGCCAATGCCACCAGCCACTGCCTGTAGGTGCATCGGGGTCGTACATGGTCACAGCAAAGCTTTTGGTGCCTTCCGGGGCATTGGCCCATGAAAGTTGTGGCGATTCGTTTTTGCCCGTACAGCCAAAGCCATTGAACTCCTGTGTTTTGGTGGCTTGCCCGCCCAGGTCACTGCTGGTGAGGGTAAAAGTATTTTGGGCCAAGGCTGGGCTTGCGGCCAGCATCAATATCAGTGATAGTAATTTGATCTTGTTCATAATGATTCTCTGTTTTTATGAACACAAATCTCGGTAGAGAAAGGGGAAGCCTTGTGTTTGGCTCGGGTCAAAAAGTAGTGCTAAAAGCTCAAACTTGCTGATACTGCTTCGGGGTCATGCCGTATTTGGTTTTGAAGGCATGAATGAAGTTGGACTGGTTTTCATAACCAATTTCATCGAAAATATCAGTAGCGCGTTTCGACTTGTTTTTCAGTAAAAAGGCAGCGTACTCCAGTCTCTGATCCTGAAACCAACGGCTGGGCGATTGATGGTAGACTTTCTCAAATTCCCGCTTAAAAGTAGAAAGGCTCATATGGCAGAGAAAGGCCAGTTCTTTCAGGCTCAGCTTGTTCAGCTTGTTGCTTTCTACCACCTCTTTGAAGTGTCGTGACTGATCAGTAGCATTTCTTAAAAGTGCTGATAGAAAGGCCGAACCATGCGTCTCTACCAAATAGAGCATCAATTCTTCAAATTTCAGGTTCAGCAGCTTCAACTGCCTGGTTGGTTCCATTTTACTCAAAGCCAGCAAGCCTTCGAGCAGGTTGGTGAGGAACGGATCTTTATGAAAACTAAGTACGGTACTGGCCGGCCCATCCGATTCCAGATTGATGTTGTGCTTTCGGCAGAATTCGAATAGTGCCTTGTCAGAAAAGAAGAGTAACAGGCTACGGTATTTACAAGGGGAGGCAAAGCGCTCGGTCATCAGGCAGTGGCCGGCCTTCATCATCAAAAAGTCATCATTATGTATGCTGACGGTCTTGTTTCCAGTGATTACCTCCTTGAAGCCTTCCAGTAGAAAACTACAGGTGTTCATGGTCAGATTCACCATGTTTTTGTCACTTTCACCGGCTGCCACATAGTCGAAAAGCTGTATTTCAGCTTTGCTGTTAAGCTCTAGAAAATCGGGGAGTGTGAAAACCTGCATGGTTTGGTCCATTGAGCTGAAATTACTCAATAAAGCAATATACTAAGCTGCACCGGGCAATTTGAGTCTAAGAACCTCATGCTCGCTACCTTCGTGAAAATAGCTTTTCATCAGTTCGAAGCCATGCTTGTAGTAAAAGGCTTTACCAATTTCGTTTTTCTCGAAAACCTCAACCTCCAATGCATCAAACTGAGGCCTGATGTATTCCACCAATTGCCGGCCAATGCCTTGTTTATGAGCATCGGGAGCTACAAACAAACCGCCTATTTCATTCTCCATCATGCTGATGAACCCTTTGATTTCACCTTCTTTTAGATACACCCAGGTATTGGAACCAGGCATGTATTTATGGCGCATGTCCACTTTCACCTGCTCTAAAAATTCTGTGGAAAGGAAAGGATGGGCCAGTGCCTGCGCATCAAACCAAATTTCTAAAAGTGACTCCAGGTCTTCTGGTGTGTGTTTTCTAATCATCGTGTTTTGAAGGTATGATAATATGTGGCAATTCTATTGAAGGGCAGGGCCGTGAAGTTTGCTATTTATTATTAATCAGGCTGCTTTGATGGGGCAACTAATCCTAAATCTATGGCCTGGCTTCTAATCATCATTATAATCCAGGATTTCGACCCGCATCTCCTTTTTCCAATAGGCTTTATGACTAGGGAAAATGCGGGTACTTGGAAATCCAGAAGCTTCTCTACCATTTCTCCAGGTGAGGTGTACTACGGCAATGCTTTCATCATCCAATTCCAGGATAATATCATCATTCCTTTGGTCCTTCGCCAGTAACTCAAAAGATCGATTTCTGAGGACATGACTTTTTGGCATTTCTATCCTCAACTGCTTGATCAGAGCTACAATCATGCTGTCTTCCATATCCCATGCATCCCAATAGGGGTCAATAAAATTGAGACTGAAGACCGATGGGTTGAGTATTTTGTCAAGTGGACCGGTTTCCAACAAATCGGATATTACACTTTCAATACAATCACGAGTAAGTGCCTTCACAAATAAGTCAGGAGGATTCAGGTAATTTTCATTCCCCTCTTGCTTTTCGTTGGCAAGTGCGATTTTTTGATAACCGAAAGTCCAGGTATTTATAGCGTATTTAGCACCATCCAAAGTATCAACAATGATGTTGGCAAAATCATTTTCGACATCTTCACAAGGAGTCGTTTCTTCAAACTCTAACCAAAGCTTGAATGGGATAGAGCCAGTTGATATTACCTTTTCATTGCTGGGTATGTCATGCATGCCAATGCCTTATTTACTTAAATATCGCTTATTGGTGGTACTTGATACCTTCTTGCTCAAGCGTTCTTTCGATATCATCTGCATCAATCAGTGTTCTTCTATCCATGTCCCAACCCCTTAGGATGACATGTTCAATGAAAAAACCTCGTGCCTGTGGATTTAAGTCCCGTTTAGCCTCTTCCCAGCAGTCTGAAACAAACCGAAACTCAGTTTTGACTTGTAGCTCCAATAATTGACCAGTATTAAAAGCATCATGGATGCTAGGGCCTAATACCGACTGAATGGTGTCCTCTATTTCTTTAGTCTGAATGCTGAAGGAGTAATTTTCCCAACCTACAACTGTATATTGAAAGTCATACAGGCTGTAAAACCAAACTTCATAGTATTCAGGGTTTTCAACACCTGGGATGAAGGCTTTGATGCTTCCCGATAGTACTTGTTTGAATTCTGATATCAGTTTTTCAGCTGATACTTTATGCATCGCTTGATAAATTTCCTCGATTGCCTTTTCAAAATTCATCTGTCAATAGAGGTCAGGGTATTATTTCTTCTTTGGCCTAAAGGCAGAAATCACAGCATTGTTCACTACCAGGAATGGACCTTCAATCAGGTCGATGCAATAGGGTACAGCTGGGAAAACTGCGTCCAGGCATTCACGAATGCTCTTGGGTTTGCCTGGTAGGTTAATGATCAGCGACTTGCCTCTGATACCTGCTGTCTGGCGCGAGAGTATGGCGGTGGGCACATATTGCAGGCTCACCTGACGCATTAGCTCGCCAAAGCCCGGCATCATTTTGTCACAAACTGCTTCAGTAGCTTCCGGTGTCACATCACGTACAGCTGGGCCGGTACCGCCCGTGGTCACAATCAGACTACACTTTTCCTTGTCAGCCATTTGCTTGATGGTGCTCTCAATCAGGTACTGCTCATCGGGTATCACCTGGTAAACCGGTTCCCATTCGGTGGTGAGGTATTCGTTGAGCGTGTCTATAATGGCATGGCCTGAAATGTCTTCATAAATGCCTTTGCTTGCTCTGTCTGAAACCGTAATGATGCCGATTTTTACTGCCATGTATTTGTAATTGGGCTACAAGAAAGGCAGGGTATTAGATTAAAGCAATGGTTCCCATGCAATTCCGCTTACCTTTGTGCCGAATATTAGATTATGACAAACTTTACAGCACTCGGCATTTCCAAAAACCTGGATAAGGGTATTAGCGAAATGGGCATTATCAAACCCTCTGAAATACAGTCGCTCGCCATTCCAATTCTACTGCAGTCAGACACCGACTTTGTAGGTCAGGCACAGACGGGAACGGGCAAAACAGCAGCTTTTGGTTTGCCAATGCTACAAAAAGTGGACCCCAAAAAGTCAGAAATTCAGGGTCTGGTAATTGCACCAACCCGAGAGCTGTGCCAGCAAATAGCCAAGCAGCTGTTCAAGTACACCAAGTACACCGATAAAATTTTCGTTGAAGCGGTTTATGGTGGTGCTGACATCAATATGCAGATACAAAGACTAAAGCGTCCCACCCAAATTATTGTGGCTACCCCAGGTCGCTTGATGGACCTGATCAATAAGCAGGTGGTAGACCTTTCTCGCGTGCGCATGGTTGTGCTCGATGAGGGCGATGAAATGCTGAGCATGGGCTTCAAACAAGACATGCACAACATTTTGGATTTTGTGCCTCGTGAGAAAAATGTGTGGCTTTTTTCGGCCACCATGCCTGATGGCATCAAAGAGATCATCCGCAAGTTTTTGAGCAAGGATGCCAAGCGTGTGCAAATCAGCCGAAATGCCGGTGTCAACTCCAATGTGAGTCACGAATTCCTTACCTGCCAGTCCAAGGACAAGGTGCAGGAGCTACTGCACTTTCTGTCTTATCATAAAGAGGAGCGGGGTATGATTTTCTGTCAGACGAAGGTAGCCGCCCGAACCCTGGCGAAGCAACTGCTGGCCAAAAACTTGTCTGTCGATGCCATTGAAGGTGATATGGGCCAGCGCGACCGTGATAAGGTGATGAGGATGTTCAAGAGCGAAAAACTGGACTTGCTCATTGCTACCGACATTGCCGCGAGGGGTATTGACGTAAAAGACCTGAACTTTGTGCTACACTACCAGCTACCGCAGCAATACGAATATTATACCCATCGGAGTGGCCGAACTGGTAGGGCTGGCCAGAAAGGAAGCTCCATTCTTTTCGTGACCGAGAAGGAAAGAAGCAGAGCCTTTGAAATGGCCAAAGAATTGAAAATCAAGTTGAAGCCGTTGAATTAAGGAGGGAAGTGAGAAGTCGGAAGTCGGGAGACCGAAGTGGTGATCGATTTGCGAGGACGTAGGACGAAGCAATCTCCTGGTAGTGAATCTCAAAAGGAAGTTAGAAGACTGAAAGTAGCCTTCGATTTGCGAACACTTGTACCTTTAGCTTCAGCGTTGGAGCAGGGAGCAGCAAGCTCTTCATGTCTAAAAGACCCTTTAAAGGAGATTGCCACGGTCGTTACCCGACTGTCGTCAGATAAACTCCCTCGCAATGACGAAATTTGACTAAATCAACCCTGCAATACTGGCAAAATCCTGCTTGTCTACCTTCATTTCGTTTTCGGTAGCCTCATAGTAATTGTTCTCAAACTGGATACACTCAATGCTGGTGTCTTTACTGTGCAAAGCACTGGCTATGCCCTGGTAGATGTAGTTGGCCAGCTGATCGTGAGAGAGGTGCCAGGTGTTGAAATAGCCACCACTGAAAAGGCACACTCGAATGGTATTGATCTTTTTCAGGCCTAGTGAATTAGGGCTTTTTTCTCCGGTATATTCCTTGTTGTAGAGCATCACCGTTTCCACTATGTTCTCTGCTGTGGCTTCTACAGCATGCAAAAAGTCCGTTGGGGTGGAATACAGATCGCCCATTGGTGGCACCACGTAGATCATGGCATAATTGGCGTCTATCTCGTAGGGCCTTAAATTATTTTTGAAGACATCAATAAATACGATGCCATCAAAGTCTATGCAGGAAGCTTTAGGGTTAGGTTTGTTGATGATGGAGAACTGAACCGGTGAGTCATGCTCAGGACTGTCCATAATGGCCGTCTGGTTTTCGCCTGCGATCCGATGCAGGTATTTGTGCACCTTTTGGTAAGGGTGCCTGCCCACAAACCCCTGTTGAGCGCTCAGTATGCCATAAAATGCCCCGATCATTCCTTCCTGACCCACTTCGAATAACGAACCAGAATAGGAGGTGCCAGCATTGACAGAACCCATAATAACAGACGCATCGGGAGGCGTTTCTTCATAGAAGATATCGCAATACCTTGCATGTCTGGGGTTCAACAATTCGGCTGTCACTTGCGTGCCGGGAAATCGGTTGTTGGGCATATACAGTAATCAGTTTTTGGCGACAAGAACTCCCCACAAACTACGAAAATTCCGAGACATTTTTACCGATGTTCGGCATGGATGGTGTGCAAGGTCAGTTATAGGTCCTGGGTTATGATGCCAAAACAGTTTTTCATAAGTTTATCTAAAATCAACCAAGATGAAACGACTTTTTAGCCTGCTGACCCTTGCCATTCTTTTCAACGGCTGTACCCCTGAAAAAACCTATAAAGTAGGTCAAATAAATACCCGCCTGGGTGAGGTGCTGGTGTGGCTTTATGATGAAGCGCCCAAGCATAAGGCCGCTTTTATCGAGCTGGCTGAGTCGGGTTATTATGATGACTATACCTTCAATAGGGTGATTGAGAATTTCGTGGCGCAAGGTGGTTGCCCCGATACGCCAGAGGGCTTTGCTTACTCGGTACACTTGCTGGAACCGGAGTTCAAAGATAACCTTACTCATGTCTATGGCGCCTTCGGAGCGGGTAGAGATGATAACCCGGGCAAACTATCGGCTGCCTGTCAGTTTTACATTGTGCAAAACAAGGATGGAGAGCACAGACTGGACGGCAACTATATGATCTATGGCCATGTGTTCAAGGGCATGGATGTGGTAGATCAGATAGTGAAAGTAGAGAAAGACTCAATCAATCAGCCGCTGGAAGCTATTCCGCTGGATGTGAACGTGATAGAAATGACTGCTGCGCAGATTGCTGAACTCGGCTTTGAAATACCTGCCAATAGTTTGAATTAAGGCTAGAACATCACCTGGTTGATCAAGCTTGCGGTAAAAATACTGAGGAGGAACCAACCCAGGAAGCCCTGCAAAATACAGACGTAGCGCGCCAGACCAGTAGTGGGAATAGACCCAAATCCCAGTGTAACAAATGAATTGAGGCTTAGGGTCATGGCATTAAGAAGGCTCTTTCCAAAACCCAATGAGAGATTTATAAAAGGCCTGGCGTATCCTTTGTCATTTTTATCTACAAAAATGCGGTAATCCTGCAATAGTTGCCCCTTGCTCTTGGTGTCCCATTCGCTGGGAAAGAAAAAGTAGAAAACCGAAAAGATCAGCACCACGAATACTGAAATACTAATGGCTTTGGAGGGGTTGGTGCCATAATCCGTATAGAAGCGAAGCAAACGGTTGAGCCGCCAGTTGATCCAGTTTTCAAAACCACCTTCGTTTTTCCATTTGAATGAGAGCTCGCGCAACTCCACATCTTTCATCTCTACATAGGCTCTGTTGGCATCTTTTACCTGGCCATTCTCCTTGAAGATTTTGTAAATTCTGTAATAGCTGGATATGAGTTCCTGAAAAGACTTTTCATCCTCAAGCTCTTTATCGGTTTCTCCATAATAGACATCATAATATAGCTCTGTGCCTTGTTTGAAATGAGCAGACCACAGCCCTGTTGTGTCTCTATAATCAGGGGCATTGTTGGCAATGTCGGACATGTGAACAGTAGCGGCCATCTTGAAACCAGCCAGCTCGTCCCAGGTGAGTTCATTATTTTTAGCCGCGAGTACCACATCTGTTATGTCAATCTTCTTGCGAAATGTATTGTCCCGGAACCCCCAGTGTTTACCAATCGAAATGTTCATGACCAGCGTGGTGCCAAAGTCATTTTCAGTCATTGAAAGGGTACCCACTTCGCCTTCCAGATGTACCATCTCTTCTTCAGTTCCGGGCTGGAAAATATTGTTTTCCATTACCCACTGGGTGATGGGCGTATAATGTACTACATGAAATTGGGCTTTGAAGACATGACTTTGCGTAGAATCAGGATTGTACAGCGGTAGGTCACTGTTCATCGGTTCAAAGGTGTTTTCGGATATATCGAAGTCAGAAAAACCATTACTCATGGTTACTCCCACATAACCACCATCCTTGAAAGTGTTACCCTGAATGTAGAACTCACTGTCAATGTAGGCATTGCCCATCTGTACAAAATCAGTGAATGTGTTGTCTTCCCAATAGGCTTTGTCTATCCTGTTTTCGAACTCTTCATATAGACCCACTATTGAATTGGACAGATAGTATTCGCTAATAACCCGCACAGAATCCAGGCTTAAAATATCCGCATTGACCGCATCAATGTTGAGTGTTCGGAAGTCACTAGTTCGCAGAGAGATTGTTTCAAGCCTTAACTGTTTAAGGCCCATGCTGCTGCCGTTAACATTGACAAGACTTAACTCTTTTACTGAAGTGCTTAACCAAATCGAGTCAGTAGGTATTTCTTTTCCTGTTAGGTAAGATAGATATGAGAAGAATGCCCCTGCATCTGTCTTGTCATACATGTTCAAGTCATCAATTAACCTGCGATTACTGATCTCCAATACACTGTCCTTACTGTCTATCAGTTGGAGGTAAAGTTCAGAGAGCTTGAGCGGTTGCTGAAAAGCGTTAAGTGAGTAACTGCTGCAAAAAATGAAGAGCAACAATAGCAGGCGGGTAGACCTGTAAATTCGGTTTGGGTTCATCTGCCCAGAATGTACGCAAATTCGGCAAATGATGTACCTACTTACATTGATCTTAGCTTTTTATCCTTCTCAGGTGCAGGGGCTTATTTCAAAACTCCAATACTCTTCAATGCTTCCAGGTAGGCTTTGACATGTTCAGTAGGGATGGGGCCAAATTCAGACGAAACAGCGTTACGGATGTCGGCAACTGTTCTTTTACCATCTACCAGATTGAGTACTTCATAGGCATAAGCACCGCCACTGCCCCAAATGCCCCTGTAGCCAAAAATGGCCAAATCAGCCGCTTTGGGGCCATATTTATCATTGAAGTAGTTGTAGCCAAATACGCTCATGGGGCCTTTAGGATTGGTAGATCGGGTGAAAATTTGTCTGTCACTACCTGGGGCAGGGGCACCCGGTCTCCAGACTTGCTTCATATTATCCAGATAGCTTTTTACTTCTTTAGACCAGCTTTTGGTGTCGATGCCAAATACGGAAGCATTCTCAAAAACCTGCTGCTCATACAGCCAATGATGAAAGATTAGATTCTCTATTTCTGCCGGATCACTGAGCATGGCCAGGCGCTCCATGGTAGCACTTGTGCGCCTCATACTAGCTTCTTTGATCATACTGAATACAGAGTTTGTAGAAGACCTATCCAGGTTGGCAATGGCGTAAGCGCTACCCGCACCGATAAATGCAGATCTTTTCAACTTGGTTGGGTCAATGTTGGCGGGTACATCATAGTTGGTGTGGATGTAGCGATCTGGCCAGTCGTGTAGGTAGATGGAAGGAATTTTGAAAGATCCTTCTGAGAAAACCTGAAAGTCGCTGCCCATATGGAAATTCCCTAAAGTAGCGTTCAAGGCTTCTTTTCCACCTTCTTCACTGGCAATAGGGTAGCGGGGACGAGCACCGGTGGCATACTGATAAGAGACTTCATTGACATAACGGCCAAAGGCTTCACCAATGGTGTTGATAATGTTGGGCAGGCTCTTGGGGCTACGCGAAACATGAAAGACCGCTTTGGTATTGGCATTGCCGCCCACCATATCCATGTGAATGTTGGCGACCGTATTTTTGGCCATGGCTGGCCGATAATTGAGTAGGGCAGTGGTGCCTTCAATTTCTGGTGACCAGATAAAGCGAATGGTACGTTTGGGCCTGCTAATAGTGCCTTCATTGATCATCTTCATCATGGCACGGGCCACTTCCAGAATGGTGACACAACCACTGGCATTGTCGTTGGCCCCTGGTCGTGGATGGTCCAGGTGGCAGGTAAAGACAATTTCTTCGCCAGAGCCATCTGTGCCTTTGATCTGAGCAGAAAGGATGTCATAGGAGCCCGCCTCTTTTCTGGCATCAATTTTAGCGTCCAGCATGATTTCTTCACCACGGGCCAGGCGTTCACGAAAGTTCCGAGCCTGCTTTAATGAGACCATAAAGGCAAAAGTCTTCACATCTCTAAAAGTGCTCAGGTGCCCCCAGCGAATCAGGTTCTCATCCTCCTTCCACCAGGCCGTTACCTGATTGGGTGCATAGCTTACTATGCCTACAGCACCGTATTTCTTAACAGCAAGGTCTACAACAGCACCTGGCTGCGAGCTGGTGAGTACCAGTTTACCTTTTATGTTTTTGCCTGTATAATCTGCTTCAGAAGTACCAGAGCCAATGTCTACCAAGGTAGTAACAGCCTCACCACTTTCACTGTCTTGTGCCACGGTAAGAGGGATGGCCTCCCAGTTGGCAATGCGGTCTTTGCGCACCCATTCAATGCCCTGCTTTTCCAGTTCCCAAAGCTCTGCGAAATCTACATTCCAGGCAGGGCGGGAACGCTGGGTGCCATAATAGGCCTTGCCATCAGCTGGAATTTCAATGAGCTCGATGGATTCTAGTCCATAAGCCTTGAGCTGATCCATGATGAAGTCGGTGGCCTGCCGATAGTCTTCTGAGCCACGCATGCGATGCAGTCGAGCCAGGTATTCAAGGTTGCGCTTGGCTGATTCACCAGAGAGTTCAGTTTCGAAGGCCTGTATTTCTGCATCGCTCATCAGGTGCAGTTTTTGAGCAGAGAGGGGCAGGCAGAACAGCGCTAATAGTAAGGAAAGGGTAGTTCTCATCATTGAGGCTTTAGGTCAATGAAAAATAGACATTTTAACTTAAACCCGGATAACGCAATAGACTTTCTATTGCAGCCGTATCTCACTTCGAATCAGTCGCTACGCTTCGTTAGGCTTCTTACCATAGCGATGCTATGCTGTCAAAGCCAAACTTCCTGATTCCCCGCCTGAACGGAACGGGCAGGTTTGTGATTTACGCCTTCATCACGATTTCTATTGCATCAACCGGGTTAAAGCCTCAGTAAGAATTTTGTGGGTGGAAATATCAGTTGATGCCAGTAACCACACGTACCGGTCTGATCTCCACTTTCCAGGGACCGTCTTCAAAACGTGGGTCTTCTCTCACAATCTCGGCAGCTTTTTCTAGACTCTCGGCCACCAGGTGATAATAACCACCAATCACCTCTTTCGATTCGTTGAAGGGTGCATCGGCCAGGTTGTTTTTGGTGCCAGATACGGTCACACCGGTCAATTCTAAGGGTTGGGCACTTTTCATAGTACCGTTCGCCATCAATCGTTGGATGTAGCCGCCCACTCGTTCTACATGGTTTTGTTGCTCTTCAGGAGACATTTCAGCCATGTGATCGCCTTCTGTGTAGATAAATGCCATAAACTCTTTCATCGTATTATTCTTTTGGTTTTTGCCTCTATTACAATCCCAACTTTAAAATAGGGACAGCGATCTGTAATTATTTTAATTTTTCTTTCGCAGCCGCTATTCGTTTCTGAATTAACTGGCGTTCAGAGGGCTGATCGGTATGCTGTAAGGCCAATTGTAATTTCTCAATGGCCTGGGTATAATCACCCAGTTCAAAATACAAATCGGCCAATGTTGAGTGCAGCAAATGATAGTGTTCTGGTAATTGCGGGGCGATGGCCAAAACCGCATCAATGCCCGCTTGTGTGCCTTTTACTCTGGACAATGCAATGCTGCGGTTAAGCTGAACCAATGGTGAATTGTCCAGGGTCAGCAGCAATTCGTACATGTTCAAAATGCCTTGCCAGTTGGTTGAACCATACTCTTTGGCAGTACAGTGATAGGCCGAAATGGTGGCCATTAAATGATAAGGGCTTAGGTCGTCAGTGTCCTCCAGTTGTTCCAAATGCCTGAGCCCTCGGGCAATCAGTCGCTGATCCCATAGCGAACGATCCTGGTGTACCATGCGTACGAAATGACCTTGAGCATCCACACGGGCTTTGAACCGTGAAGCATTGAGCAGCATCAGGGCCAGCAAGGCATTGGGTGATGAAAATTTCTGAAACTGTGGATGGTCACAAATAAGCTGAGTGAGCCTGATGGCCTCCAGGCACAGTTCATATCGGATCAATTGATCTCCTTTGGAGGCGCTATAACCTTCATTGAAGAGCAGCATGATGGTTTTCAAAACTGTGGAAAGACGAGTTTCCAAAGCTTTATCAGATGGTAAGTCAAAAGTTACATTTTTAGCTTTCAGCGCCTTTCTGGCCCTTACTAACCGCTTGTTGATAGTCTCGTTGGAGGTGACAAATGCTTTACTGATTTCTGAAATGCTCATGCCACAGAGCGTCTTCAGTGTGAGGCAAACCTGTGCATCTTCCGTTAGTTTTGGGTGGCAACAGGCAAACATCATTCGCAGCTGATCGTCAGATATTCGCTCTTCAGAAAAGAGGGTTTCCACAGGCTGTTCTATGGCTTCAAGCACTTCGGTGTTTACTTGATGACTTTCCTTTTTGAGCAGGTTGAGCGCTTTGTTTTTAGCAACTGTATACAGCCAAGCACTTGGGTTGGGGGGAAGGCCTTTGAATTCCCAGTTGTGCAAGGCTTCCAATAGCGTGTCTTGCACCACATCTTCGGCCAGGTTGATGCGTTGCAAACCGAAATAGGGAGTGATGACCGACACCATGCGGGCGTATTCCTTTCGGAAGTAGTGCTCGGCTAGTTGGTGGCTGTTGGTTTCGCTCATTTGCTCAAAAGCTTACGAGTGGAAATTAGCCCAAAGATAGGCCCGATGACCAATGGCAGCATGATCCATTTGGTATCGATAGGTAGATAGCCCAAAAGTTGAATGCTCGGAATAGTCAGTAGAAAACCAATGGAAACAGCAATTGTCAAAGCGGTTCCTACAAACTCAGGTGGTGCAGTTTGGGCATTAAGAGAAGAAAACTGAGCTGAATCACCAATTACCGCAAAACCCCAGATCAGCAATCCGCCAAAGAATAGTGCGGGCGGTAATTCAAAAAGAAGTGGCGAAATCAGGCACATTATACCTGACAAGGTCAGAAAGCTAACCGCCACTTTTGCACTGCCTTTTTTAATCGACCAGATTCCTCCAATTACACAGGCAATAGCACCTACGGCTATAATGAGAAAAGTGCCTAAACTAGCATGAATAAGGGGATGTTTATAACGGTTGTAGTAGGTGATGATCTCTGGTAAAAAGGCCCAAAAGGCATATAATTCCCACATATGACCGAAATAGCCAAAGGCCGCAGCACGGAAGTCGGGTTTCTTGAATACTTGAATAATTTTTTTAGGTTCGAAAGAAGCTCCTCTGCTACGATGTGGTCCGTCACCCACGGCTTTTAGCATAACGAATCCACCCACGATAGCTAAAAAAGAAGTGCCCAATAACACATTTTGCCAGTCAAATAGATTTCCGTAGTAATTAAGTAAATAGGGGAAAGCTGTCCCGAGAACTAAGGCGCCAACTAAATAGCCCAGGGCCTTGCCGAGACCTCCTTTGTACCAATCAGAAGCGATTTTCATTCCTACCGGATAAATACCTGCCAGGAAAAAACCAGTGAGAAACCTAAAAGCTAACCAACCGGTATAGGATTGGGGCGTAAACAAGACCGCCATATTTGTCAGCGCTCCCAATAAGGCACATACAAAGAAGACTTTGGATGCTTTAAACCGGTCTGCTAAAGAGAAAAATGCAAAGACAAACGTACCTGCTATAAAGCCTAGCATGACAGCTGAAGTGAGAGCTGCCACTGAACCATAGTAGCCAGGACCGTGAAGTTGCATTTGACTGACCACCGCATTGCCAGCAAACCATAAGGAGGTGCCCGCAAATTGGGAGAAAATGATAGTAGGGAGAATTCGTTTAGGGACTTTGACAGACAAACCAGACTTGCTTATAATTCCCGAAAAGATAGAGATTATTGTGACAACAAGGAGTCACGTATTCTGCAATTTGTATCTGAAATCAATTGGTTTTGTCCTCTGCTCTTCACAGTCAGGCGACTATGATCAGATCTTTCACTTCGTTCAAGATGACGTACTGAGTTGATTTCCCCAATTTCGCAGATCCACAGGCACTGTCGCAGGTTCTCTGAACCTGTGACATCCAATGGGTACATGGACTCTGTCCAACTGACTAGCATTGGAGCCAATTGATAGCACAATGGCCGTCTGACCTTCGTCCTAGCGGATGGTTTTAGGCCTCAATCAAGCCCGCCCTTCTGAGCAGTGCCTTCACGTCTGGCTCCTGGCCTCTGAATCGTTTGTACAAGGTCATTGGATGCTCTGAACCACCGGCAGAAAGCACATTCTGCATAAAGCTTGCCGCCACCTTTTGGTCGAAAATGCCTTGCTCTTTGAACATCTCAAAAGCATCCGCATCCAGCACTTCAGCCCACTTATAGCTGTAGTAACCGGCAGAATAACCCCCTTGGAAAATGTGAGAGAATGAGCAACTCATATTGGTGCCTTCCATCGCGGGCATTACTTCAGTTTCGCTAAAGATGTCGCGTTCAAAAGCGGCTACATCTTCCACAGCAGCATTGTCTTGCCCATGCCAGGCCATGTCTAGCTTACCAAAGCCCAGCTGACGCATGGTTTGGTAGCCCTCCATAAAAGTGGCAGAAGCTTTGATTTTTTCTACCAATTCTGTCGGTATGGCTTCACCGGTTTCATAATGCCTGGCAAACAAGTCGAGGCACTCTTTTTCATAGCACCAGTTTTCCAATACTTGAGAAGGCAGCTCCACAAAGTCCCAGTATACGGAAGTACCCGTGAGACTTTCGTAAGTACCATTGGCCAGCATGCCGTGGAGGGCGTGACCAAACTCGTGAAATAAAGTGGTCACCTCGTTGAAAGTCAGCAGTGATGGGGTAGAACCGGTCGGTTTGGTGAAGTTGCAGACGATGGACACTAAAGGTCGATGGTCACCTGATCCATCTTTGTACTGACCCGCATAGGAGGTCATCCAGGCACCAGCTCTTTTTCCTGCTCTGGGAAAGAAGTCGGCATAGAAAACGGCCACATGTTCACCTTCCGCATTAGTCACCTCATAAACGGTGACTTCCGGGTGATAAACCTCAATTTCTTTATTCTCTTTAAACTGAAGTCCGTAGAGTTTTTGGGCAGTCTGGAACACGCCATCCACCGCATTCTCCAATTTGAAATAAGGCTTTAACACCTCATCATCAATGCTGTATTTCTCCTTCTTCAGCTTTTCAGAATAGTAAGCAAAATCCCAGCGTTGCAGTTGATCAATATCGTCCAACTGTTTGGCATAAGCCTCCACTTCTTTTACATCTTCTTGTGCTCCGGGCTTGCCATATTGCTGCAATTCGTCCAGAAAGCCCATCACCTTCTGAGGCGACTCGGCCATGCGCTCCTCTAGCACAAAGTGAGCATGTGTTTCGTAGCCCAAAAGGCGAGCACGCTCATTGCGTAGGTTCACGATGCTTTTCACGATTTCCTGATTGTCCAGTTCATCGCCTTTGGAAGCCTTGGAAGCAAAAGCAATGGCTAGTTTCTTTCTCAGTTCCCTATTAGTGGCATAAGTCATAAAGGGAATATAGCTGGGGTAATCCAGGGTAATGACCCATTTACCTTCATGCCCTTTTTCAGTCGCAGTATGCGCTGCCATTTCCTTCGCCTGATCGGGCAGACCATCCAGGTCGGCTTCGTTCTCCAGAATAAGCTCATAGCGATTGGTTTCAGCCAAAACATGCTCACCGAACTCTAATGAGAGTTTTGAGAGATTGACATCGATTTCCCGTAGCTTTTGCTTGTCTGCTTCTCCCAGTAAAGCGCCATTCCTGACAAAGCCCTTGTATGACTTCTTTAGAAGCATTTGCTGCTCAGGGTTTAAAGCATCGAGATCAGTATTTTCGAATACAGCTTTCACTCTTTCAAAGAGGGCTTCATTGAGCAAAATATCATTGGAATACTCACTCAAAAGTGGTGAAACCTCCCTGGCAATCGCCTGCAATTCATCGTTGGTTTCGGCTGAGTTGAGGTTGAAGAAAACTCCAGATGCACGGTCCAGCAATTTGCCACTTCTCTCCAGTGCTTCAATGGTATTGTTAAAGGTGGGAATATCACTATTGTCAGTGATTGTTGCAATTTCCTGTTTAGACTGATCAATCAGTGTTTTAATGGCCGGTAAGAAGTGCTCATTTTTTATTTGGCCAAATGGTGGGGTATTGAAGGGGGTATCGGTAATTAATAGTAGCGGATTCATAATTGAACGAGTTTCAATATTGGGACGCAATTATAGAAAGAATGTTTTGATAAAAATTGATTCTGTCAAAACTGATGCTCAAAGTCAGGAAAACGTTGTGTAGCACTTACATTTTTTTGTCCAATGAGCGCGTTATAGTTTCGGGTGCACCAAAACCAAATGTCGAACTTAAATAGGAAGTGGGGTTGTAGTCTGCATGTGCAGGAGAGGGGAATTGTAGGTTTCCTCAGGGCACTGGTGACTCCTTCTTTTTCTGGGTTTTCTGTCGGCCTCATGCTCACCTTAATTTTGACTTTTGCAAGTGCTGCCATACAAGCACAAGACTTTACCAGCGCGGGAGATGGCGACTGGAATGATACCAATACATGGAATGAAGCGGGTTTTCCTGCTGCGGGTGATGATGTGGTCATTCAGACTGGCCATACGGTGACCATCGCCAATTCAGGTGGCCGGGCTTGCGCCAACCTAACTATCGAAGGCACAGGTGTTTTGGATTTTACCATCAATAAAAACCTACAGATCAGCAATAACCTCTCTATGTCTGGTACCAGCAGCATAACCGGTACCGCCAACAGTCATCGGGTTACTGTGACCAATAACTTCAATGTCACCTCAGGCACGGCTTCAATAGGCGGTGTTCGTTTTACAATCAATGGCACCACAACTCTGGACGGTACCTTGACTTTCACCAGTGAAACCGGAAACAAGACATTCAATATCATTGATGTGAATGCCAGTGGTACCTGGGACAATGATAATGTGGCTGAAGATTTTGCTATCACAGGCAATGTGATCAATGATGGTAGTTGGAATGGTTGCTCTGCCACTATCGGCTGCCTTTACGACCTTACCGGCACTACTCAATTTAGTGGGGCGGGCACCACTACTGTAGCTGACCTGAGAATCAACAGTCCCGCTACTGCTACTAATATCGGCAACCTGACCCTGACCGATGACCTTACGGGTACGGGTAGCTTTACCAACGACAATGGCGGTACACTCACCCTCACCGAGAATGGCACTTACTCAGTTACTACACTCGACCTGAATAATACCGGCAACACTGTGGTCTATGCAGGAGGCACTAATGATAATATACTCGCTGGCCCCTTTTATGACCTGGAGGTGAATATGAATCTGGTAACTGTACGGGCCCAGATGAGCAACAACGATGTGACGGTCAATAATGACCTGACCCTAACACAGGGACTTCTGCGATTGCAGAGTGCCAATACTCTGACAGTGGGGGGCAACCTCAATATTAATGGGGGGGAGTTTAGCCCCAACAATGCGGGAGCTGTTTTGAATGTGACAGGAGACATTATCATGACCAATGGCGACTATGATCACAACAATGGTGATGTGAATATCACAGATGACTTCCTCATATCTGGAGGTACTTTTGCATTTACTGGCACCTCCACCATTGATGCAGACCAGATAACTGTTGAAAACGCCACCCTGGTGCTGTCCGGTGGTACCGTAACCGCCTCTAATGCCAGTGCTACTGGCATCACCCTCAATGCTTCAGGGGTGATAGACGTGAATGCCGCTACCCTTAATGTGACCAATGACCTGAGCATAGCAGGAGCAGCAGCCGAGCTAAACCCAGACAATGCCAGCACCGTCATTAACATCTCTGGCGATCTCTTAATGTCGAACGGCACCTATAATCATGACTTTGGCGATGTGAACATTACCGGAGACTTTACCATTACTGGAGGGGTAATCAATGTAAATGGGGCCGGCACTACCCTTGACATGGACCAGATGACCTTGACCAACTGCACTGCTACACTGGTAGGAGGTACCATTACAGCCAGCAATGCCAGTGCCAATGGCATTACGCTCAATGCAGCGGGCATCATTATCCTGAATGCAGCTACCCTCAATGTGACCAACGACCTGAACATCAACAACGCCACGGCTGAATTTTCTCCCAATAATACGTCTGCAGTAGCCACCATTGGGGGAGACATTGTGATGACCAATGGCATTTACGATCACAACAACGGGCAGGTGCATGTGACCGGAAATTTCACCGTAAGCAATGGCGATTTGTCCATGGTCAATTCCGTTTCCGTACTTGATGTAGATGGCACTTACCAGGCCAGTGGAGGCACCAACGACTTCAATGCAGGCACTTTTACTCCGGCCAATATGACGGTAGATGCTGGCCAGACAGTGACTTTCGGTGGCTTAACAGTCACAGCAGGAGGTACCGCCAACATCAACGGTACATTGACCATAGATGGCAATACGGGTGATAAGAATTTTGCTGATATGACCCTGGCCAGCACCGGCAACTTGAATTTCACTTCCAATGAAACGGTTGCGCTCAGTGGGAACCTGAACATGTCGGGTACCAGTAGTCTGACCGGTACCAGCAACAGTCAGATTCTCAATGTGACGGGTACTTATGATGTGCCTTCGGGTACCGCATCTATTGGTGGTATACAGTTGAATGTGACCAGCACTACCACCATTACAGGAAATGTATCGGTTACCAGTGGTACCGGGGATAAGAATTTAGGCGATTTGACCATGAATAGTGCTGGCAATCTCAATTTCACTACGGGTGAAACCATTAGCCTAGGTGGTAACCTGAGCATGACGGGTACCAGCAGCATTACCGGAAGCAATAACGACCAGGTAGTAGACATCACTGGCACTTTTTCGGTACCTTCTGGTACCGCCAGCATTGGTGGCGTCAGGTTTACCGCCAATGGCAATACCACTCTGGATGGCTCCCTGGCGTTTACCAGCACTACTGGTACCAAATCATTTGCCAACATAACGGTCAATGGTACAGGCACCTGGAACAACGGCACAGTGGCTGAAGACTTTAGCATTTCTGGCGATATCACCAACAATGGTACCTGGACAGGCTGTTCTGGCAATGGCTGCAATTACACACTCACCAGTAGCTCAGGGTCCATTAATGGTACAGGAGCCATGAATACTCTGTCTGACCTGGTGATAGACAGCCCCGGTAGCTATACCAATACCAACACAGGAGGCCTCAACGTAACTGATCGCATAACCGGCACAGGCACCTTTATCAATGGCGCCAATGGGGTCTTAAGCTATTCTGGTAACAACTCTGCCGGAACCAATTTCGACATCACAAACTTTGATGCCTCAGCCACAGGCAATACGGTGACCTACAGCAGGGCAGGAGACCAGCTAATACGTGCAACATCTGATGCAGATAACAACTATCACAATCTGGTGATGAGCACCGCAGCTGCGGGAAACGATGCAACTCTGGCCGCGAACATCACGGTAGACAATCAATTGACCCTAACGCTGGGCGATATTATTCTCTCTACTTTCACATTAACCATAGCCGATGGCGCCACCATTTCGGGAGGCGATGCTGATAGCTACATCAGAGACAATGATACAGGAGTACTCAGGCAACTATACTCAGGTGCAGGAGCCACTCTGAGTTTCCCAATTGGCGATAACAATGATTTTTCACCCATCACGGCACTCACCATCAACTCGGCTACTTTTGGGGCTAGCCCACACCTGGACTTTAGCATCACAGATGCATCTCATCCTAATCGCAATACTAGCAATACACCAACTGGTGACGATGATGGTACTGCTGCCGTAGCCTTCATCAGTCGCTATTGGACGGTAAGTCCCAATGACATTACCAGCCCTAATTATACGGTAAGCTACCAGTATGTAGATGCAGATGTGAATGGTACTGAGTCGGACATGGTGGGTACGGTGTACAGAACGCAGCCCACGCTGGCCATACTCGATTGGTTTGTTACGGGCACGGTAAATCCCGTGACCAATACCGCATCACTTACCAATGCCGATGCCTTTGGCGATATGTATGCCATGGATAATACCTTGGAAAGACTGCCTATTGTGCTCATATCTTTTGATGCCAGGGTTGAAAACGACAGGGTAGTACTTAACTGGGTGACGGCCAGTGAAGAGAACAACTCATTTTTTACCATAGAGCGCTCACTCAATGGACTGGACTTTGAAGAGGTGCTGCTGCGAGATGGTGCAGGCAACAGCCAGGGCCTTTTAGAATACCAGGCCACAGATATGAATCCACCAGCAGGCAGAGTGTTTTACAGGCTCAAGCAAACGGACTTTAACGGTACATTCGAATACTCTCAACTGGCAGCCGTAGATGTGCCAGAGTCAGAAGCACTCGATTTTAGGGTTTTTGGCAATAAGGTTGTAACAAATAGTGTAGTGAAGCTTAATCGAACCAGAAGGGGGCTAGCTCAACTGATCTTACAAGGCGTAGATGGTAAGAGCAGTATTTCCTACCAACTGACTGAGGCTGATGGTCTGGAGTTTGAAATTGATCTTCCGACTTCTATCAGGGGTGGTCTTTATACGGTTCAGTTACTGCAAAACGGCCAAAAATTGAGCCGTAAACTTCTGGTTTATTAAAGAAATTAGATACAATCAGGATAGATTTATAAAATATTAATAGTCATGGTCTCGGTTAAGGACTTTATAACTGTTAGATTGAGAATGGATTTCAGGAAATGAAAAAACAACACCTACTCAGATATTTGCTTTGTGCGCTATTATACTTGCTTATTCTTTGGATTGCGAACATTAAAGAAACAGCACCTGAAACTCCTATAGAAGAAATTGCCACGGCTTTAGACGGTGGTACAGAAGAACCAGAATCGATTGTCACTAATTAGTTACCTGCCTTGCTATTGCAGCTGGTAATGCCCTTCAAACCAAGCAAATAAGCCTCATTTCCACCCGTATTCAGTCCAATATTGGCTGCGGCCAGCACTTCATTTTCAAGAGGGCCAGAAGCTTCAAAGTGAATTTTTACGCTACCGTTGAAGGTAACCAGTTGGTTAAAGGTGAGTGTTTCGTCATTGTCGAGCCTGTCCAAAATGGTCATGCTTCTGCCTACACCGTTTTCTTCAGAAAGGGTGGTAAGGAATGTGGCCACTTCGCCATCATCTTCCAGGCTGCCAAAATGTAAGTGAACCGGGTGTTGTGCACCATCAAGCACATTATTGAGGGTGATTTCAATCTGGGCCATGCCATCATTTCGTTCCCTGATCAGCAGGCTGCCGGTGGTGGTATTACCATCTACAGTGCCGGGAATCATGGTCATGCTCACTTCATTGCCGGTAAACTCCGAAGAACCTGAATCGTCTCCGCAAGCGCTAATAACCGCAACTAATACAAGTGATAAGAGAATACTAGTGAATCGCTTCATCCTTACAATGCTCATTTCCTTCCCAATTTATAATTAAAACACCAAAAGCATAGGCATATTGTTTCGATGTAACGCTGTTTAGCGCACATTTTCGTCTTCCAGCAGGCATTGGTTGATATTATAACGCAGGATTAGGCCAAAAAGCTCCGTTTTCGGGCTAATAATTCTTCAATAGCATTTTCAGGCAAAGCCAACAGTCGTCTTCACCTTCTCAAGTACCTTCAGAGCAATTTCGCGTGCCTTGGCTTCCCCATCTTCCAGTTTGGCATTAAGCAGATCAGGATTTTCCATATAATGGTTGAAAGCCTCACGTTCAGCTGCATACTTGTCTATAATTACCTCGTAAAGTGCCTGCTTGGCATGGCCGTAGCCATAGTTGCCATTGAGGTAATTAGATCGCATTTCAGCCACCTGATCCTCAGAAGCCAGCAGTCTGTATAGGGCAAATACATTGTCAGTATCCGGATTTTTAGGCTCCTCCATAGGGGTGCTGTCCGTCACTATCTTCATAATGTTCTTTCGCAGCTTTTTGTCTGTCTGAAAGATGTTGACTGTATTGCCATAAGACTTGCTCATCTTTTGGCCGTCAATCCCAGGCACGGTCATCACATTCTCATCTATCTGTGCCTCAGGAATTACAAATACTTCTCCAAAGCGATGATTGAAAGTATTGGCCAGATCGCGGGTGATTTCCAGGTGCTGCAACTGGTCTTTGCCTACAGGTACTATGTTGGCATCGTACATCAAAATGTCGCAAGCCATGAGTACTGGGTAAGTAAAGAGCCCTGCATTCACATCAGACAGCTTGTCTGACTTGTCTTTGAACGAATGCGCATTGGCCAGCATTGGAAAGGGCGCAAAGCAACTGAGGTACCAGGCCAATTCGCAAACCTCGGGTATGCGCGACTGGCGGTAGAAAGTATTCTTGTCGGTATCGAAACCAAAGGCAAGCCAGGCAGCCGCTGTGGCATTGGTATTGTCAATGCGGATTTGCGGATCTTTGATGCTAACGAGTGAGTGCAGGTCGGCTATGAAGAAGAACGATTCGTTTTCCGAATTTTTAGATAGCTCTATGGCCGGAATGATCGCCCCCAACAGGTTGCCTAAATGTGGATGTCCCGAACTCTGAATGCCTGTAAGTATTCTTGCCATGGGTCGTTTTTGATTTGGCGCAAATTAAATAATTAATCATAGGCCAAATCAACAATTGGAACGTTAATTTTTAGGTATGAAGCCGGATTCCTATAATTTTGGCGCTATTCAATTCAAAGAGTATATGAGGGGCATATTGATTCTATTGCTGGGCCTGCTTTGTCAGGCTGTTCAGGCACAGCACCTGGACATTGTAGAACTGGGCAATTTAGTGGGGGAGATGGAGCGCTTTGAAAGCAGAGTCTCTTGGACCAATAACACTAACGACACGGTGCGTGTAAAGCCATGGACCGATAGAAAAGAACTGGACTTTGACGAAGCACTCTTCTCAGTGGCCCCTGGTGCAAAAGTAGATTTTGCCTACGGACTCGACTTGACTTCTACATTGGGCAAGCAGCAATTTGAAGCACGTCTGGTCACAGCAGATGAGGTGGTGATTCATGGCTGGCTGCTCAGAACTCGTATTTTTGAGGCTGAAGAGGATGTTTTCAAAGAGTATCGCCACGACTATTTTCCCTTTAGATCTAAAAGCGAAATATTGAATATGAAATCGGCCTTCAAAGGCCAGTCGATTAAATCTAGTTTTAGCCTCTACAACTTTGGTGGAAAGGAAGAAGAACTGACCGGGGCCTATACCGATGAGCCCGGAGTGAAGGTGAGTTTTGGCCCGGAGAAAGTGTCGCACCATGCTTTTACCCGCATTACTGTGGCTTTGGAAACGCGCGATAAGGCCCTGGGCTTTACCCGTGAAAACTTCTCGGTTTTCCGTGCCGATAGCTCTCTGCTCTTTAGCATTCCCCTGCAATACACGCTTGAGCAAATGCCTTCAGATGATATTACAGAGGCTGTACCTCACCTGACTGTGAGTAAGCTGACACATGATTTTAAGGTGATGGAAGTGGGTGAGGTGGAGCAAATTGATATCCGACTCACCAATACGGGTCATGCACCGCTTTACATTGAAAAACTGGAGTCGAATTGTGACTGTCTGGCATTTGAAATGGATTCGAAAGAATTATCGTCTGGCCAGTCGACCAGTCTCAGGGTTACTTTCAATGCTACCGGAAGAATGGGTTACGAGAGAAAAACCCTGGCCTTGTTTACCAACGACCCTGACCAACCGACCAGGGTGTTGACGTTTAAGGCGCATGTGAAGTAGAGAGCTAGTCTCCCAAAATCTTATTGAGTAGTGAGGCCAGTTCAAGATCCTCTTTGATGGCTTCTCTCAAACCTGCCTTCAGGTAATTCGGAATAGCTTCGTTTCTTCTGAGTTTCCCAGCCACATCGTTGAACATAGCGGTTACGTCTGGTTTATTGGTTACATTTTTTGAAGCCTGTAAGAGCAGTGCAAAATCGGCCAGCATTTGCTCCTGGGTCTTGCCCAACTCCTTTACACCTTCTTTTTCTGCACTGATTTGTCTGGCTTTGAGCTCAACCGCATCATCATTGCTTAGTCCTCTCGTCTGTACACAATTGTTATAATCTACCACCACTTTATCCAGCTCATAGCGGGTATATTGCTTGTCTTTCACAGCTCTTGATACCTCATAGCAGTCAACCAGAAATTTACTAACGCGCCCTTTAAAGCCAATTTTTCCACTTAAAACCAGGCTGCTTCCATCCATTTTGGTGAGTAAATCTGCTGTAAACATTTCCGCCATGCCAACGCCAGTCACCTTGTAGTGAGATAGGTAACCCAAGTGCAGTTGCTTACCAAATTTGAATGCCTGGCCTACTTTTACTGGCTTTATTATCATGCCATCTGCCATTTGAATGAGCCTGACTTTGAGCAGTTTTACACTTTCTTTGCCAGAGTCATTTTTAAAAGCCGCATACTCGTTTCCTCTGTAGTCGATAGATATATTAACTATACCCCTCAAAGAGTCTCCATTCGTTTTTACCAAAAGGTCTTGCGCCAAAAGGCCCTGCGAGCAAAGGCATAAAATGATCAGCAGGTAGTTCAGTTTTCTCATCGCCAAGATTTATCTAAAGACGAAAGTATATCTATTTTAGTATTGTTTCAACTAACCAGTGCCGGAATTGCTTTCGAATTGATTGCGCAGTAGATATATTAAGCGTTGCTATGACATAAGTCATTATTTGCTGACAAAGTCTGGCTTAAATTTGAATACAAACTTCCATCTATGAGTGAATTTTTAGTCACCGATTCGGCTGTACAGGACAAGATGAACCAGGAGCAGTTGCTCACTAACGAGGACCTAGCGACCATAAAAACTCAAGCAGATCTTCAACGAATGTTGGATGAGAAAAAGCGTGAGTATGGCAAAGCCCTTTTCAATCTGGACTATGAAGAACAGTTGGAACAGCTTCAGATTGAGCTGGTTAAGCTGCAACGCTGGATTACCGAAAAGCAGATGCGGGTGATAGTAATCTTTGAAGGGCGTGATGCGGCTGGTAAGGGTGGCTCTATCAAGCGCTTTACTGAGCACCTGAACCCCAGGGCCATGCGCATTACTGCCTTGAATAAGCCTACAGATCTTGAAATGAAGCAGTGGTACTTTCGCAGGTATATCAAAGAATTGCCCAATGCAGGTGAAATCGTCTTTTTCGACCGTAGCTGGTACAACAGGGCGGTGGTAGAGCCGGTGATGGGTTTTTGCACGACCGATCAATACGAACAGTTTATGCGGCAGGTGTCAGAGTTTGAGCACATGCTGTTTGAAGATGGCGTGCACCTGATCAAACTGTGGTTCAGCATTGACAAGGATGAGCAGGCGAGGCGTTTTGACGAACGCAGGAAAAATCCACTCAAACAATGGAAACTGAGCCCGGTAGATGAAAAAGGCCAGGAACTTTGGGACAAGTACACTTATTATAAAGAGCAAATGTTTGCCCTCACGCACACCTCTTTTAGCCCATGGTCCATTGTTAAAACAAATGTTAAGAAAGAGTCCAGGCTTGAAACCATCCGACACGTGCTTTCCCGCTTTGAGTATGAAGGTAAAGATGAGGCACAGACTCGCGTCTTGCCCGATCCCAATGTAGTCATGCGTTTTCACCGATCATTTTACACTTAATTTCCCCTATGGAAGTCCCTGATTTTTCACCGAACGAGCTCAAGCTCCTCAACTCAAACAAGGCCATCAAGCTGATGCTTCAGCAAGGCGATTCCATTAATCCTGCCAAAGTGCTGCGCTATGTAGCCTATGAGAAAAAACTGGAGCAGTTGCAGGTAGAGTTGATCAAGCTGCAACACTGGGTTATTGAAACTAACCAACGTGTATGCATCCTTTTTGAAGGTCGCGATGCTGCCGGAAAAGGTGGTGCCATCAGAAGGCTCACTCACCATTTGAATCCTCGAAATTACAGAGTGCTGGCCCTACCAAAACCAACCGAGCAGGAGAGGGGACAGTGGTATTTTCAGCGATACATTACCAAGCTACCCAACCCTGGAGAGATTGTGCTTTTTGACCGAAGCTGGTACAATAGGGCAGTGGTAGAGCCTGTAAACGGCTTTTGTACCGATGAAGAGTACCAGCGCTTTATGAGCGAGGTGAACCATTTTGAGACAATGATCACCAATGACGGCATGATTTTGATCAAGCTATATTTCTCAATTAGCAAGAAGGAGCAGCAGCGCAGGTTTGACGAAATCAAGCAAAATCCGCTGAAACGATGGAAGATGTCTCCGGTGGATGAGCGTGCGCAAGGGCTTTGGGATGTTTACACCGACTATAAGCAGCGAATGTTTGATCATACCGACACGGAACAGAATCCCTGGACGGTATTTAAAGCGGACAGAAAAACCCAGGCACGCATCAAGGCCATTGAGCATGTATTGGACACAGTGCCTTACGCAAAGAAGAAGGCGCCTGAAACCTCTGAAGTACCAGATCAGTCTGATGCTGAAGTTACGGATGCTGGTTGAATTCCAGTGTTGCTAACATCCTGAGAAACTCGGCCTGAGGCTTGGCTTCTAATGCGATGGTAATCCCGGTATGTGGATGTTTAAAGCTCAATTTTTGAGCATGTAGCAGCATAGTAGTCATCTGCCATTTCTCCTTAAAAAGCTTGTTTTGCTTATTGCAACCATGGGGCCGGTCACCGATGATGGGATGCAGAATGTGTGCGAAGTGCTTTCTCAATTGATGCATGCGACCAGTTTTTGGTTTGGCTTCGACCAATGAGTAGCGAGAGGTTTTGTGCTTGCCAAAAGGAACCGTTATTTCAGTTCGGTCCAGGGTACGATATGCCGTTTGTGCCTCCTGCGTTTTCCCTTTGTCATTGGTGAGTGCGTAATCTATAAAACCTTCATCTTCTGCATAGCCCCTGAGTATGGCCAGATAGTTTTTGTCTACCAGTCTTTCTGCAAATTGAAGTTGCATGGCCTTGAGTGTTTCCTCGTTCAGGGCAAAGAGCAATACACCAGAAGTTTTCCTGTCCAGCCTATGTACCGGGTAAACACGCATGCCCAACTGATTGCGTAGCTCCTGCACTGCAAAAGTATCGGCATTGGTGGCAATGGAGGAGCGATGCACCAGCAGGCCATGGGGCTTGTTGATGGCCACAAGGCATTTGTCTTGATATATGATTTCGAGTGAGTTAGTCAATGTGTCTCAGCTCAGAGCCGGTGGCAGTTTGGAATTTGGAGCTTGCATTTTGCGATTTGAGACCTCCCTTATTGTTCAACAATCTCCTTTACGCGACCTACCTGCCCATCTTCAAGCAGCACCTTGATGCCATGTGGATGATGCCGCGACTTGGTGAGAAAGCGCTTGATATGCCCTCTGGTGAGTGTTCCGGTGCGCTGGTCTTTTTTCAACACAATGTCCACTTCCATGCCTTGTTCCAGGTCTGCTCTGTATTGTCCTGCCATAATTGTATGAATCTACAGGCAAAACTACAGCTTCCCTCTTAAATCGGCCAAAGCATTTCTTTTTAATTCCCACGCATTCCTTCATCAAAGGTTTGGTGGAATGAGCCTCTTCCCGGTGTACCTGCCAACGCCTAAACCGGTGGCCTGCTGCCCTGACAGAGTCCATAATTTTGAAGCAAAATTGGATACACATGAAGAAACTTCTCTACACTGCTTTGATCGTCTGCACGGTGGCAATCATTCATAATTTTGGGCACTCAACTACTGCATCAGAACCAGTCAAAAGTGAGTTTGAAAGCCAAAGCAAAAAGAGGGTAGTGGGCATCCTCATTTTCAAAAATGCTGAGGTACTCGACTTTGCCGGACCTTTTGAAGTCTTCTCTGTGGCCAGTCAAATTCACAATTATGAACTGTTTGATGTGAAGGTCATCGCTAAAACCAAAGAACCGATAGTCGCCATGAATGGACTTTCAGTCAACCCAGATTATTCCTTCGAAGATGCTCCAGAGCTAGACATTCTCATCATCTCAGGGGGTATGGGTGCCAGCTTAGTGGTGAATGATGAAGCATCGCTCGATTGGGTGAGTAAGACAGTAGAAAAGTCAGAGCTGACCATGAGTGTGTGCACGGGAGCGGCAATATTGGCCAAGCTGGGAATGCTGGATGACAAGCCTTACTGCACTCATAACACCGTGTATCCCTTTATAGAGAAAATGGTGCCCAGTGCCAAGCCTCAAAAAGACCAGCGGTTTATTCAGTCGGATACCAAGCTGTATACCTCTGCAGGTATTTCGGCAGGCATCGACCTTTCCTTTCACATTGTGGAGAAGCTTTTTGGGAAAGAAGTGGCTAAGAACACTGCAGCCTATATGGAGTATAAGGGATATGAGTAAGTTCTGTCTACTTTGGCTTTTGTCTAACATCGAAAAAGGAGAGGATGACAATCTGATTTCCTTTGATTCGATAGAACACACGCGTATGCTTGGTTAGAAGTACGCCACGTATTTTCCTCTTATTGTCTTCAACTTTACCCATTTCAGGGTATTGTTCCAGCAAATCAAAAAGGTGTAATGTCTTATTCTTAAAGGAGCTTACAACAGGTTCTCCCCAATACAAGGCAAGGTATTCCTGAATATTATGATACTGCCTGACTGCTCGTTTTGTGAGGTAAAGTTTCACAGTGATTCAAGAAAATCCTTTTTAGAGATTAGGTTCTCCTTACTTTCAGACTCATTGTATGAGTGTGAGACTTCCTCTTTTTCGGCATCGCTTAAAGTTTGCCAAAGACCTTCAGAGTTTTGGTTCTGTGAGGATTTTAAAAAATTCACTAACGCTGCCAGCATATCTTCATCCTCAATTCTATCAACGAGGTCGTGTACAGCGGTACGAAGTTCCAAGGCCGTCATCTTTTGCTTTTTTTAAAGTTAACGAAAAATCAAGCTTATTTCTTCATTCTGATTTTCACAAAACCATTGACTCGTTTGGCATCGACTTTAACAGCTTTTGCACTATCCAGAACAGTAATGTTCGCAATCTCGGAAGGATCGAGCATGTTCAAGGTATTGAATGAAACATCGGTGTAGAGCAAAATATTATTCAACATCACTTCAGGGCTTCGTTCGAAAATCGGACCATGTGCAGTTTTGATCTGTAGATTTTGGAACATAGACAGGGCCTTCTTAAGCCCTTTCCTTACCTCTCTCTGCGTATCGACATTTCTGTAAATATTAACGATAATGGCACTGGTGTTTAGATGGGGAAGTGCTTGGTTCAGGCCTTCATTCTTTTGATCCAGATAGGTGATGATTACACTATCAAAAGACAAGTCAACATCAGACAGAGCACTGTCTAATGAGGTAATGTCTTCACGATAAGTCGATCCGTTTACAATATATAAAGGGTTTTTTGGTATGCTAACACCAGGGTATTTCTTGGCAGCCTGATCCAGAATGTATGCATGGTTTATTCCCTGTCCCAACAATTGCTCTACCGGAAAGAAAAGCATTACTAATAAAGCCATACCTGTAAGAACCACTCTCATGTCAATTCTAGCGCAAAAAGAATACCAATTACTTAGAGGTTCTTCACCTCCGCAATCAGCTTCTCTAATGATTCCTTGGCATCGCCAAAGAGCATGCGGTTTTTGTCATGGAAAAAGAGGCTATTTTCAATGCCTGCATAGCCTTTGCCCATGCTTCGCTTCATCACAATCACGTTTTTGGCATCTAATACTTTGATGATGGGCATGCCGTAAATAGGGCTGCTTGGGTCTTCTTCAGCGGCCGGGTTCACCACATCATTGGCACCAATGACCAGTACCACATCGGTGCTGCCCATGTCGGCATTGGCATCTTCCATTTCTAGCAGCTTGGGGTAGGGCACATCGGCCTCGGCCAGCAGCACGTTCATATGGCCTGGCATACGACCAGCCACCGGATGTACGGCATAGGTAAAGTCTACGCCTTTGTCTTCGAGTATCTTTTCAAGGTTGTGTACCGTGTGTTGTGCCTGGGCTACGGCCAGTCCATAACCCGGCACCACAGCCACCTTATTGGCATAGGCCAATAAAATTGCGGCATCAGTGGCCTGAATTTCTTTGATAGTGCCTTGTTCGCCATCGCCACCTACCGCAGCACCGCCTCCACCAAAGGAGCCAATGATCACATTGGTGAGCGAGCGATTCATAGCAGTACACATGAGAACTGTGAGGATGGTGCCAGCTGAGCCCACGAGAATACCTCCGGTGAGCATGGCCTGGTTGTCGTACAAAAAGCCTCCGAATGCAGCTGCCATACCGGTAAAGCTATTGAGCAACGAGATAACCACGGGCATATCGGCACCGCCAATGGGCATTACGAAAAGGATGCCATAGAGCAGCGAGAGTACCAAGAGTATGTACAGGTACATGGGTTCGGGTGTACCCATAGTGCCCATATATATGCCCAGTCCCAGAATGGCAGCCAGCAATGTCAGGTTGATTATCTGACCACCTGGCAGGGCTTTGTCGCCAATTTTTCCTTCCAGCTTGCCATAGGCAATGATACTGCCCGCGAAGGATACAGAACCAATGATGAGGCCCAAAATGATCACGATCATCATGCCGGTATCTACCTGGCCTGCATGCTGTAGGTGATCGAATTCAACTATAGAGATCACACCTGCACAGGCGCCCCCCATACCGTTGAAGAAGGACACCATTTGAGGCATGGCCGTCATTTTCACCTTCAGTGCCATGCGCATGCCTATTACCGTACCGATGAGTAGTCCTGCGGCAATGAGCACATAATTGAGCCATTTGTCGGCTGTCAACTCTTCTTTGAAGAGAATGGTAGCCACAATGGCCAGCCCCATGCCATAGGCGGCATAGAGGTTTCCTTGACGTGCTTTGTCAGGACTGCTAAGCATTTTGAGCCCGAGAATAAATGTAATGGAGGCTACCAAGTAGCAGATCTCCAGAATACTGTTTCCTAATAGATCTGTCATGGCTTATTCCTTATCTTTTTTCTTGAACATCTCCAGCATGCGATTGGTCACCACAAAGCCACCTACTACATTAAGGGTGCCCAATATTACAGCCAGAAAGCCAAGTATGAGGGCAAAATAGTTGTCAGGCGAGGCTTCCAGCATAATGATGATGGAGCCAATAATGACCACGCCATGAATGGCATTGGCCCCTGACATGAGTGGGGTGTGAAGTACCGCTGGTACATTAGAGATGACCTCGATTCCTAGAAAAATGGAGACGATGATCAGGAAAATGAATTCCCTGTTTTCATAAAAAAGTGATAGTATGCTATCCATGTGTTAAGCAGTTTCTGATTGGAAAAGGACATTTTTTACCCGCTCACTTTTGACTTCGCCTTGGTGAGTTACACAGGTATTGGCCACAATGTCGTCTTCAAAGTTGAGGTTGAGCTGGCCTTCATCGCCAATGATGAGTTTGGCGAAATTCACTACGTTTTTACCGAACATTTTGCTGGCATCCATAGGCAGGCTAGTGGCCAGATTGGAGTCGCCAATGATGCTGACACCGTGTCTAACCACGATTTTGTTGTCTTCTGTGCCTTCGCAGTTGCCACCGGTAGAGGCGGCCAGGTCTACTATGACCGAACCGGCCTGCATGTTTTGCACTGTCTCATCTGTAATGAGAATGGGTGCTTTGCGGCCTGGTATCTGGGCAGTGGTGATCACAATATTCGATTTGGCCGCATGCTCCTGAACCAGGGCGCGTTGCTTGGCCTTGTACTCGTCTGACTGTTCTACTGCATAGCCTCCCGCACTGGCTTCGTCTTTGGCACCTTCTACTTTTATGAATTTGGCACCAAGGCTCAGTACTTCTTCTTCGGCCGCAGCCCTTACATCAAAGGCTTCTACCACTGCGCCCAACCTGCGGGCGGTGGCTATGGCCTGCAATCCCGCTACTCCTGCACCCAGTACCAGCACCTTGGAAGGGATGATACTGCCTGCCGCAGTCATAAACATAGGGAAGAAGCGAGGCGAATGCGTGGCAGCCTTCAACACTGCTTTGTAACCAGCAGCCGTAGCCATGGAGGAAAGTACGTCCATGGCCTGAGCGCGTGTGGTACGCGGAATATTGTCCATGCTGAAGGAGGTGATTTTCTGAGCTAATAGCTCATCGATATAGCTTTTGTTGCTCAAAGGCTGAAAAACCGCCACCAATACCTGGTTATCTCCCAGCTGAGCGGTTTCAGCTGAAGTAGGCGGATTGATGCCTACTATCAGGTCGGCCGAGAGGGCTTGCTTGCGATCGACTATGGAGGCACCCACAGCTTCATAATCAGCATCGCTGGCAAAAGCAGATTCACCGGCTCCGGATTCTATTTGTATTTCAACTTTGAGTGCTATCAGCGCCTTAACGCTTTCAGGGAGGAGGGCCACCCGGTTTTCACCAGCCGGCTCTTTTAATAGACCTAAGATCATAAGGTTGTTCAAAAAAAATTAGCTCCTACTAAGATATCGAATCATTTGACTTATGAAAGCAATTGGTTGTCAGAGGTCCAATCTCATAAGCTCATCGGTCTGCAGATCATCACCTAGTTTGAAAGGATGCTCGGCAAATTTGTAGAAGCCGCGGTCGCGATAAAACTTCAGGGCCTTTTCATTCTTTTCCCACACCCCAAGCCAAATATATTTTAAGTTGTCTTTCTTGGCCTCTTCTAATGCCTTGTCAAAAAGCACTTTACCGAGCCCTTGTCCATGAAAAGGGCTTTTCACATAGATGCGCTCAATTTCGAGACTATCCGGGTCTTGAATGTCTGTTTGATCGGGAGGGCGATTGAGCTTGAGGTAACCAGCCAACTCTTCATTGGTGTAAAGCAAATAAAAGTCGGAAGCAGCTGCGGCCAATTCACTGGCGATTTGCTCTTTGGCAAATGCCTTATCCACATATGCATCGAAATGCCCAGGGTCGTTAAATGGTCCGAATGTCTCAATGAAAGTGGATTTGGCAATGTCCAGCACAGTGTCTAGATAGGTTGAATCGCATAACTGTAGCCTAATTACCGGCTCATTCAATTGCGTTTTCTCAGCCGGCTGGTCAGGGCTATTTATATCAATGGTCAACAAAGCTTCTTCCTTAGCCCCAAGTTGCTGAACCAATGCACCTTTTGCGTCCCATGCGGCAGAACCGCCTCCGGCAGTTTGCCCTTCGCAAATGCCTACGCAATTGCACATCATGCTAACGATGTTCATGCTTTGACTAAGTGCAGCCAATCTGTTGGAAGCAGAAGCTACCCCGGAAGGCGTTTTGGCAACACTGGCCAGGTAAATGCTGGCATTTCGCTCGCAGGCTGCTTCTGCATGTTGGTCGATGGATAATTCATAGCAAACGCAGAGTGCGATGTCATCTCTGCCCGCAATGGTGCCAGTATAGTTCTTTCCTGCCGAGAAATAAGGGAGTTCATCTTCATGCAGGTATTGCTTACTGTAAATCTTTATTGGTTCACCCGGTTCAAAAATAACCAGCCCTATCTGAGGTTTATCATCGGTTTGAATCGGTACCCCCACACCAATGGAAATCTGATGTCGGTCACTAGCCATTGCAAATGGTGTAAGCCTCAAATCATCCAGTTTCATGGCAAGTGATTTTGCCAATTCGGGAGCATAGCCTGTTAAAGAAAGTTCTGGGAAGACAATTAATCTGGCACCTTCGGCAGAAGCTTTTTCTACTACTTTTAAGTGATTGGTAATATTAGCAGTTACCTCACCAATCTCACATTTGATTTGAGCCAGGGCTATTTTCATCAAGGGTAAATTTACACTACCCAAAGCTTTTGGCCAGAGGTAGCATCGAATTAATTGCCCAATTTGATATGAACGGCATGCAAGGTTTCTTCACCGACTACCAGTGCCCTATGTCCATGTTTTTCAGCGTCAAATTCCACACCTGCAGGAAGGTTGTCTTCGGCTATAAACATATCGCCAGACGTAAAGTCTTTATGCTCGCCATTTTGCAATTCGATTCTTAAAACTCCTGCTCTGATAATGATTAGTGTAGGGTCGCCTGCCAGGTGGAAGTCCGTGGTATAACCCGGTTCACTTGTTCTGAGCCTGAAGTTTTGGGCATCAATACGGTTGGTGAGCAGCATGCCGCCACGGATTTCCTGCTCAAAGGGTTTTGCTCCGAAAACAGAAATGTGATCCTTGTTGGTACTGATGGTAGTGATTTGAAATGCTGCCATGGGTGATGAAAAGATTGCAAGGCAAAAATAGGAGAAACTTCTACTTTTCAGCCTTCGCAACAATTGTCTAAATTAAGCATCCACTTTTTCGATTTATGAAGAATTTCAAATTCCCCAGTCCCTTTACCGTCCTTTATATCATCATTATTGTCAGTGCCATTGCCACCTGGCTAATGCCAGCGGGCAGTTATGAAACATTGACATTCGAAAAAGGTCATGCACCAGGAGGATATTTCAAGATCATAAGAAATAATGGGATAATTGAACAGCCCTTAGCTACTCAAGAATTTTTGGACAGTCTGGGCTTGAAAATGGACTTGGCCAAATTTCAGGAAGGGAAGATCAGCAAGCCTGTATCCATTCCCGGAACTTACCAGAAAATGGAGGAGTCCAGCCCTCAGGGCTTTTGGGCCATTGTTTCAGCACCCATTAAAGGGGTGTATAATACCATTGACATCATCCTTTTTGTACTCATCATTGGGGGATTTATTGGGGTTTTTGGACACTCAGGAGCGATGGACAAAGGTGTGGCTTCGCTTTCTCAGGCCTTAAAGGGACGAGAGAAATGGTTGATTGTGATTGTTACCACACTGATGGCAGTGGGCGGTACCACCTTTGGTTTGCAGGAAGAGACCATCGCTTTTTACCCCATACTGGTGCCCATTTTTATGGCTGCAGGTTATGACCTCATTGTGCCGGTAGCCTCAGTATATGGAGGCTCTTGTGTGGGGCTAATGGGGGCCATGATCAATCCGTTTTCCACCATCATTGCTTCTGATTCGGCAGGAGTCAGCTGGACAGTAGGTATTTACAGCAGGTTGGCCATGCTTATTGTAGCATTGATCGTCATCATTTTGTTTATCATTCGCTATGCGGAAGGGGTGAAAAAAGATCCCACCAAAAGTATTTTGCATGGTAAGGACATTAAGAATCCTTTTGCCAGTAAGCAGGTAGAAGTATCGTCTGAGTCGCTGAGCTGGCGCACCCGTCTTTTGCTCATCCTCTTCGGGCTCACCTTTGTGGTAATGATCTATGGCGTGTCCAATATGGGCTGGTGGTTTGAAGAAATGACCGGGCTTTTCCTCATCGCAGCAGTAATTCTGGGGATCATCCAGCGGTCTGGAGAGCATGCCTTTATTCAGGCATTTATCAACGGAGCTAAAGACCTTTTGGGAGTGTCCCTTATCATAGGAGTGGCCCGTGGTATTACCATTGTGATGGACGATGGCCAGATATCCGGCACCATTCTCAATGAGGCTTCGGCTGTGGTAGGAGGCACTTCAGGAGCGCTTTTTCTGCCCATCCTTATGCTTGTGTTTTTTGTGCTGGCATTCTTCATTTCCTCCTCTTCTGGCCTTGCAGTGGTAAGTATGCCTATTATGGGGGCACTGGCCAATGTAGTTGGGGTACCTACCGAAGAGATTGTCAATGCCTACTTGTTCGGCTTTGGCTTGATGCAGTTCATCACTCCAGCGGGTATTATCTTGCCTTCGCTCGCCATGGTCAACATACCATTCAATACCTGGCTCAAGTTCATTTGGCCGCTCTTGCTCATGCTGGCTGGGGCAGGAATGCTGATTCTGATTGGCGGTTTATTGCTATAAATCTCCCGCATCTCCGGCCATTTCCATGATGTCTTTCAGTGCTCTGATAGACATGATGGTCAAAGGGGTAGAAATGTATTGAATGGTGCCTTTAGTGACCAGTAAATATTCATTGTCATCACCTTTTTCACGCTTGTAAAAGAGGCTACTCGTTTGACTGGACTGCGACCGCATCAATAATCTGAACCCAAAATCTGTAGCCTTTTCTCTAAATTCCTTGGTCAGGTCAAATTCTTCTGATTTGGCTCTGTCCTGATGGCTCAGATCAAAGCAGTCGAGGTAAACCAGGTGATTGATTTGCGAAAGTGCCTCTTTTACTTCCTCAGCAGCTCTCTCGTCCTGGGCCAGAATGCCGAACATTTCTTTGCTCACTTCTAAAATGCTGCAGCCTTCTTGTTCAAAATCACTGATAATGCTGATGGCATCAGGTTCAGCTTCAGGTGCTGTGGACTGTGCTAGCATAGGTTGATAGGCCATTGCCAGTACCATGACAAAGGCGGTGAAGAATCGTTTTGTTTGCATGTTATTTTGAGTTTTCATCTTTTAAATCATTCAATTTTTCAAAAGGTTTAGACAGGTCTATGGCCTGCTCGGCATCGGTGAGACTTTTGTCGAGAAAGCCCGCCATGGCCGACAGCGTTTCCATGGTTGCCTTGTAGCTTTCATCTATCTCGGTTTCACTGTATGCCTTTTGCCTGGCAGGAAGGATGCTGTCTTTGAACAGAAAGCCTACCACACACAGCACTATGACCGCTGCAGCTACTTTGAGCCATGGTATGCCTTTGGGCTGGTCTAACACAATCCTTGCCTTAAAGTCGGGCATGTCCAGATCGTCTGACTGAGCCGCCAATGCGAAATAGGGGTAGAGCTCGTGTTCGGGTTGGTCCATTACCCAGGCTTTTAATTCGTTTTCTTCAGCATCGCCAAGTGACCCGTTCAAAAACCCAGCTTCTAATTCATTTAATCTATCTCCATTCATCTTTCAATGGTTCAATCAGTTTTTTTCTTGCTCTTGAGAGGTTCACCCTCAGCGTGTTGATGCTGAGTTGGGTGATTTCAGCGATTTCTTCATAGCTAAAACCCTGAAAATCTTTCAGCTCTACAATCAGTTTTTGTTGCGTAGGCAGCTGGTCCATACGGGCCCTAAGCTGTTCCAGCATATCCTTATGCTCGTAGCCACTTTCCACTACCTGCATCGGGGCTTTTTCTGCTTCAGTATACTTCCCATTTCGCCTCATCAGGTCAATGCACTTGTTCTTCATCATGGTCATGGCCAGCGACTTAGGATTTCTGGTCGGACTCAATTCTTTGCGCATTTTCCAGAGTTTTTCCAGTACATCCTGCATGGCATCTTCGGCCCATGAACGGTCGCCCAGCATACGGATGGCAAAGCCAAAGAGGTTTTTCTGCAAAGGATCAATGATCTGCCAAAACTCATGCTGGTCCATCAATTGCCGTGATTCATATGAGGTCTTCCTATCGATTTGCAGTAATACTTAGCAGACGCGGTTTCATTACAGCGCTACTTCAATTTACTTCAGAAAATCTAATGCATCATCCGGGATTACTCAGAGAAGTGCACTTTCTGAAGCATGAGTCCAGAGGCTGGGGCAATTTCCGGTAGATGTTCTTTGAAGTCGGGTTTAAGGGAAGATTCCAGCCATTCAAGGTCAATTTCCCCTTTTCCAAGTCTGAAAAGTTGTGCCATCATCATGCGTATCTGGTTTCTGAGAAAACCACGAGCCCTTACATCCAGCATCCAGCTTTCTTGTGGAAAAAAATTGGCAGTGAGCAGGTCGTTTTCTTTGATTTCACAACTGAGTATTTCTCTTTCTACCTGTGTCTTCTCATTGGGTTTTTTGCAGTAAGCTCCAAAATGATGGGTACCAGCAAAGAGCCGAGCACCTTCCTGCATCAGGGAAAGATTCAGAATACCCGGTACTGTGGTGATAAAAGGGGCACTGAAAGGGTGCGGCTTCTCACCAAAAGCAAAGAGGTAGGCGTATTCTTTCACTTTCGGGTTTTGGATGATGTTGAAATCAGCATTGACCTCTTCCACCTCCAGTGCCCGAATGTCGGCTGGGAGGTTCAGGTTGAATTGGTCTAGAAAATCATCTTTAATGGCTTCGTCAAGAAACAGCTCAAAGGCAAAGTGACTGGCGGAGACCATGGCATCGGTACGGCTACAGCCCAGGGTTTTGAAAGGTTGTTCACCGAGCACATATTTCAGGGTACGGTCTATCATGTGATGCACCGTTTTCACCTGTGGCTGCTTGGCCCAGCCGTGAAAGCGAAAACCGAGGTATTGAATATGGACGAGGTAGTAGTGCTTGCTCATGTGTTAGTCAACGTATAGGCCTCTGCAATCCAGTCGAGCACCACCTGTTCTATGTCCTCAAAGTCCTGCAGCCTCACGTAATGGACAAAACTGGATTTGGAGCGCTGTTGCACTTTGAACACCGGAAATTCGTCCATCTCACGGTCTAACGGAAACCAAATGTCGATCCACTGCCTTTTAGGCTGCAACACCAGGAATGATTTATGAGCCGTGCCATAGAGCGTGATGGACTTGGCAGATGCCGTGACTTTCAACTGGCAAAACTCCTCTGTGCTTTTTAGCAGCTGTTGAAAAAGCGGAAGCAGGTGAGGAGCGTTGTTGTCGAACAGAGAAAGCGGATCGACCTTCACACACTGGTGCGACTGATGTGCTTTGGCAAATGTTTTATCACAATGAGGACATGTCCAGGACATGTCGGAAATTACTAATTATTGTTTCCGGTTGATACGGTGCAGGCTGATAAATTCGACAGGAAGCGATTTCATTAGATTATCAACCTCAGCTTCACCAGGTATGTTTTTGAGGTAATGGTCCAGGAAGATGCCACTGATTTGGCAAAGCACCTTGTAGCTCAACCTGGAATCACCAAAGACTGGCCAGCGATTGTATTTGGGAACGAGATCGCCTAAAACAGCAGCTGCTGTCAGATCGCCATGATTGGCCTGCATCAGCCGAATTTTCAACAGATTACCGCCTAACCTTAGAAAGGCCGTAGAATCATTCTGTGCGGTTTGAAAATCCATTCGGCCCTGATGGTTGCTAGAGAAGGCGAGGGTAGGTGTGGAGTCTTCAGAAAGGTCTAGCGCTAACAGCTCAACCATCTGAACCCCTGGTTGAGCATCTAAGAATATCATGGCATCAAATGCCGCGTCTAGCTTTTGCCTGTGTAAAATGGCTTCACCGGCTTTGCTGAACCCGATGACTGCTACTTTCCCGGTTTCCTTTAATGCATTAAGCACCAATTTCAAGTCCAGACTCAGGGCCAATGCATTGCTTTTGGAGGTAGTTTCCTGGCGATTGATGGAAGACCGTAGATCAGGAATGGAAGCTACGCGATAACCCTGTGAAGCCAGCCATTCATTTAAGATGAACTGCGTATAAGCGGGTCTGCCACCTCCCTGTATAGTGATTGCCAGAGGAAATTCGCCTGTTTGTTTCTCAGCATTCTGTGAAGCTAAAGCAGGTGTTTTCAAAAGCCTTTGGAGGTCTGACTTCGATGCTCCGTTTTTCCCTGCTTGGGTCAGGAATGCCTTGATCAATGAGGCCTGTTTTGGTGTTTGCTCATTGAAAGTCAGTCCGGCATTGGCTAGTACATAATGCTGAAAGGTGAAGAGAGAGTCAGTGGCTTTTGAGGTCGGATTCCAATAAGAGATAGGGATTGTTCGTGGTTTACTGTCATAAAGCCTGGAAGTATCCTGCAGATGTATTAACTGAAAACCCACGGCATGTGGACCGGACTTGAATTGGTTGTGAAAGGGGCTTTGGGCTAGTGCAGCAGCTCCCTGGCAAATGAGGGCAATGATCATGAACTTTCTCATGAACTGATTCTACGCATTCGGCTCTAAAAATGAACCGATCAGAAAAGGCTAATTCGCGAATTGAGGAGAAATGACGTGAATTAAAGCTGCTTGTTTAAGTCCAGCACTGACCTTTTAAAGCTGGCACTTACCCGATGGCTGGAGCCATCATTGAGATATACCCAAAGCCTACCTTCCTTTTTCATCACCTTAGCCAAATGGCTGCTGTTAATAATGGTAGATCGGTGGATTTGAACAAAGTCACCTGAGAGCTTTTGCTGCATGTCCGAAACGGAGCTTCTTACCAGATGAAAGCCACCTTGGTAGTACAACCTCAGGTAATGATCATCGGCCTTGATGTAGTGTATTTCAGAGAGCAAAACCGTCTTCTCAAGGCCATCGATTTTCAATTGAAGTGTAGGGGCCTTTTCTTCATCGATCAACTCCTGCTGTTCTCTTTTTCTGAGGAGCAATGTACTTCCGTAAAGCAGGGCGCCATAACAGATCACCAATATATGGCCGAAGTTGAGTAAGAGTTTTTTGGATCCCTTCACAAAATCGAAGGACAAGCCTCCATTGCCAATGAGCCATAGCAGTGACTTGTTGAGCAGCAGATAAGCCAGGGCAAAAATGAGCAAGCCTAACACTAGAAAGACAATACTCGACTTCGGCCTTTTGATGGCCTGGGCGCTGGCCAGGTAGGCGATAGGGCTCAGCAGAGCCATGCTACCAAAGTTGATGAGCATTCGGCTGGTTTCGAACAGGAAGGGGAAGGACTCACCTTTACCGCTGAGACGGTAAAAGCGCATGAGCAGAAAGACCATGCCTGCTGATAAGAGGATGGCCAATGCTCTTGCACTGAGCTTCAGCAGGGGAGCCTGGTTTCTCAGTGCAATGGCAGTCATTTTCTACAGTTCTTTGATGCGGATGTTGCGGTACCAAACGGCATCGCCATGGTTTTGCAGGCTGATGTGCCCTTTTTTGAAATGAGCGTAGCTGTCAGTTCCGCCCCATTTTCCTTTGGCTTTGCGGTCGAGCCAGTCCTGGCTGCCTTCTTCAAATTCCAATACTTTTTCACCGTTGAGCCAGTGCTCTACATGGCCTTTATTGTAAACCAGCTTCACCTTGTTCCACTGCATAAATGGATTTGGCTTTTTGGTCTCAGCAGGGGCGTGCATGCCATAGTTGGCAGCTACCATTTTGTAGGCTTCGGTTTCTGAACGGGAGAATTCATCGTCCAATACCTGGTATTCTGGGCCAGTCATATAGTCGTGTCCCCAGCCATCGCGCTCTACCACATGGTAGAAGATGCCGCTGTTGCCGCCTTTAGCGATTTTGTATTCCAGCTCTAGTTCAAAGTCGCCAAACTCCTGCTTGGTCATGATCGACCTGAAAAAGCCTACATTGGTTTCACCGGCATCTTTGTTACAGGAAATAGCCCCTTCGTGAATTTGCCAGTGTTCTGTAAAAGGCTCTGGCCCGTACATTTCCCAACCCTCAAAACTTTCCCCGTCAAACAGACTGATCCATTCGGCTTCAGCAACTGGTTCTACAACGGTTTCTTTCTCATCTGACTTTTTCTCGCCTGAGCAGGCCAGAATAGCAGATGCAAAAATGGAAAGGATTAATACTTTAGGGAATTTCATATTGCTCTAGGTTTGAGGCTAAGTTAAGCCTGAATTTTTCATAAGAAAAATGAATAATTGACGAAAGCATAGGTAAGGAGTTATTTGACCTGTTTAACCGCAATAATCAATACCGTTTAGTTAAGCTTTTCCCGCCCTTTAATTCCCTAAAGGCACGATGTGTCAAGTTGATGTACCCTTTCAGGGATAGGGCCTGATTATAGAATTTCGCACGGATACTTTAACTAAACGGTATTGGGACCCAATTATGCAATCACCTTTTTCAATTTCCAGGTGCCTTTTCTATACCACCAATAGGAGATGAGGGCGGGCAATACATATGAGACGGGGAACGACCACCAAAGGCCGAGTTCGTTCATGCTTTCCATGTCGGAGACAAACCAGGCAAAGGGAAATTGTATGACCCATACGCCAATGACGGTGAAAAGCATAGACGCGAAGGTGTTGCCCGAACCTCTAAAAGTACCCACCAGGGCCAACTGAGCTCCTAGAAAGCCAAAGGCTGGTGCACAAATCTGCAGGAATTGAACAGCCATGGCGGTTACTTCTTCTGAAGCATCCATGAAGGTGCGAACGATAGGGTCGGCAAAGACATAGAACAGCAAGCCGATGAAGGTCATGGATATCAGAGCAATGACCATCGCGTAATTGGAAGTGGCTTCTGCCCGTTCCAGTTCTTTGGCGCCTATGTTTTGCCCTACCAGTGTGGCATTGCCTTTCATCAGACCCAAACCCAGTATGACCACCAGGCTAATGAGTCGGGCACCCACGCCATAGGCTGCCAGCACATCGGTGCCAAATTTGGCGGCTATGCCCGTGAGCAGTATCAGAGAAAAGGCTTTGGCCGAAATTTCAATAGAAGAGGGCATGCCCAGTTTGAAGGCACTTTTTAGCAAGGGGAAATCGAACTTGTAAGCCTTCAGACTGATTTTGAGCGGGGTAGTGCCTTTGAATAAAATGTAATAACCAATGAAGGCAGATAGAGCGAGGGTAGCCATAGACGACCAGGCAGCTCCGGCTACTCCATAACCCGGTATAGGTCCCCAGCCATAGATGAACAGGGGGTCGAGAATAAAGTTAAGCCCCAGGGATAGTGCATTGATATAGAGGGGGATACGCACCTCGCCAATACCGCGCAACAGCGACTGAAACATGATAAAACCGAAGTTGAAAATCATGGAGAGAAAGATGATGCGCTGGAAAAAATTGGCATCATCGAAAATGATGTCTTCCACTCCCAGCCAATGCAGAATATTGGGCGAAATGAAATAGGCTAGGGCCGAAATGACCACCGACATCAGCGCCACAATCACCAGGCACTGCGTGGCCACATGGTTGACCATTTTGAAGTTTTTGGCTCCCGCATATTGCGCCACTAGTATGGCCCCTGCAAAGCCAAAGCCTGAACTGAGAGATATGAGCAGGAAGTTGACCGGGTAGCTGATGGAGACTGCTGCGACTGCATTACTGCCTAGCCTGCCCACCCAAAATGCGTCTACCAATTGGTAGCCGGTTTGTAGTAGATTGGCGCCAATGATGGGTATTGACAGCGTAATGAGCGCTTTTAGAATAGGTCCCTCGGTGAGCGGTTTTTTGGCTTGCTGCATGAGCTTCCCGAAAGTAATAAGTATTGGGTTGCTATCCGCCTGGATGGAAAGATATACTCATGGGGTTGATGCGGCTTGTATGGCTTTCCATCGGAAAACCCAGGTTTCTTGTCGGTAAGGCGTGTTAGTCTTTGTGTAAGTGCTTACTTTCAGTAAAACGCTGTCAATATGTTATTCAATTTCTTCATCGTCTCCGTTCGCAATTTGTTCAAACACAAGGTCTCTTCGTTGATCTCTGCATGCAGTTTGGCGATGGGCATTTTGTTTGCTTTTGTGATTTTCAAATTCACAGCTTTTGAAAGGAGTTTTGACAAAGATGTGCCGGAATCAGAGCAAAAGGTCAGGCTTAACTTTAGCATCACCAATGCGGGTACGCAAACGGTAAGTTCAGCCACTGCACCCTATCCATTTACCGACCTGTTCAGTGCACAGTCGCCCGAAATTGAGCAATATGCTCGGTTTTACGATGCAGGAGAGGGCATCATCTCATTTGAAGACAGGGTATACCTGAAAACCCGGGGCATTGTCTTTGCCGACCAGTCGCTTCTGGATTTTTTTGGAGTACCGCTACTGAAGGGGAATAATATCGATGATCATGACTTGCGGAGTGCGGCTATTTCCAGCTCACTGGCTAAAAGACTGTTTGGGAATGCGGCTGCGGTAGGGAAGACCATCACCTATCTGGGTACCCATCAATTTGAGGTGAAAGGAGTTTTCGATGATTTGCCAGACAATTCAAGCGTGAATTTTCATTTGGTGGTCCCTACTGACTTTTTTCAAAGCCTAAGACCTGCCTACTATCAGGAAGGCAAAAACTGGGGCGGCTATTCCTTCCATACTTACTATAAACTGTTGCCTGGTACTGATATGGAAGCGCTTCAGACTAAGTTGAATCAGCAGTACTATGACCGGTTTGAGATTGAAGACCTGGAAGGAGAAGTATTTGGCTTTGAGCTAATGCCACTGGTCGATGTGCACCTGAACCCAACTGCGGTGCGTGAGCAGAATAGTGGCAATACTGAAGCGAAAATCAGGATGATGGAGCTATTATCTTTCGTAATTCTGGTCATAGCCTGGATCAATTTCATTAACCTACAGAGCACTAAAGCGCCACAGCGAATGAAAGAAATTGGGGTACGAAAAGTGTTTGGGGCGGGAGGGCGCAGCCTTTACCTCATGTTCTTTCTGGAATTCATTTTGCTCAACCTGGCCTCCATTGGTTTGGCAATTGGGCTGTTGGCCATATTCAATCCGCTTTTACCACAATGGGCCACAGTGTCTTTAGACCCTTCACTATTTCCTGTACATGCCCATGCCTGGCTGTTGCCCGTACTAGTACTGGGTTTGACCGTCTCTTCAGTATATCCAGCCATCCTCACAGTGAGAAATGGAGCGGTTCTAAAGAGTACTTACACCGGCCAGAGACGCGATTGGTTAAAGAAAGGTCTGGTAACTCTTCAATTCAGCGTTTCACTTTTCATGATTGCTTACACACTGGTGGTGTATAGGCAGGTACAGCACATGAGCAACCAGGACCCCGGTTTTGACAGCAGTCAGATTTTAATGGTCAATGGACCAGTGACCCGAGAGGATTCGAATAACGAAAATGCAGAGAGGCTCAAGCAAATGGCATTGCAAGAGGCCGGGGTAGAAGTGGCCAGTTGGGCAGGAGATGCTCCGGGCATCAGTCAGGGCTGGCAGGGCAATATTGCCGTGATGGACGCACCTGAAACACTCTATCAAACGACTTACTTCAGCAATATTACCAATGATTTTTTCGAGGTGTTTGACTTTGAAATTCTTGCAGGCCGTGTACCCTTGCAGGGCACTCCACACAACGAGCCCAGGTTGGTGATCAATGAAAAAGCCCTGGAGGGTTGGGGTTGGTCTAGCCCCGAAGAAGCCATAGGCAAGCGCATTGGCTATGGCTCAGGCTCCTCCATCGTTGCGGTGGTCGAGAACTTTAATAGCATCGGTTTTCAGCGCGATATCGACCCCAGGGTGTTTATTGTAGATCACCTCTATCGCGCCCAATCTGCCACCGATTACTTTATGCTGAAGGTAGACCCACGGCAAGCTGAAAACATCACAGCAGCTTTGAAAACTGGCTTTGAAGATTTGTTTCCAGGCAATCCATTCGAATACAGTTTTCTCAACCATGAATTTGAAGGACTTTACCGCTCAGAGATCGCCTATAACAAGGTGTTTACTCTTTTCAGTGTCCTGGCCATTGCCTTGGCTTGTGTAGGCATGTTAGGGCTGGCAAGACACAATGCGATGATCCGCAAGCGGGAAGTAGGCATTCGCAAGGTTTTGGGAAGTGGAGAACTAGGCATCGTAAAATTGTTTGTGAGAGAGTACTTTGTCTTGATATTGCTGGCATTTGTGCTAAGCCTGCCTGTTTCTTATTACCTCATAGAGGGCTGGTTGAGCACTTTTGCTTACCGTATCGCCATCGGGCCGGGGCTGTTTCTTGCTCCTCTGTCAGCTCTCATCACGCTGACGCTGCTTACTGTGGGTGGCATTAGCTTTAAGGCAGCGCAGTCCAATCCGGTAGAAGTACTTAAGGATTTATAAAGGGAAATGAGTTGAGTGTCAAAACTTGCAGACCTCTCATTCTTCCCTCATCTCTTTCACCAATTCTGCATCTACAATGGCTTCTACTTTTCTGTGAAGCGCTGAATCTGACATACCTGTGCTGTCTTCCACAATTACCGGCACCGACTTCTTTACCACCTTGTTGCCATAGGTGATTTTAGGAGTGGTAAGGGCAGAGTAGGCCATCACAGATGCAATTATTAAGAGGAGTGCGGCTGCCATGCGCCAGTAGACAGGACTGACCCTTTTCTCTTTGGTTTTAGGCGCTTCCTCCAACCTTTTAATGCTGGCAATAAAGCGATAGCCCTGCTTAGGAATAGTTTCAAAATACTGAGGCCTGTCTGTTGCATCCTTGAAGGCTTTTCTTAAGTCGCTCATTGCGCGGGTCAGGGCATTTTTGTTGACAAAGTCACCTCCCCAAATGTGTTCTATCAATTCTTCGCGCGTACAGAGCGCACCTTCTTTTTCAACCAGGTGAACCAAAAGCTTCATCACCCTGGGTTCGATGCTCACATAATGGCTGTCAATTTTGATGCGATTGAGTAGTGGATAAACCGTAATTTTTTCTACTTGAAATGGCGTGTTCATGAATCCGGATGTTTTCTGGATGTTTTCAAGACAACTCGTCTTTTAAAATCCGCGTTTTTCGGCTCAAATAGCCTGTAAATCCAATATATAAGATAATTCGATGAATTTTAAGACGATTATAATCAGTGCTTTCCTGCTATGCGGCATGCACCTCACGGAAGATAGGCCAGACTTAGCAACCAGACATGATGTAGCTGCTGAAAAGTACTTTGAACTGGCCAGGCAATTCCGTGAAGTGGGGAAGGTGGGGAAAAATGGTGGAGACGGTACCTTGATTGCTCCGCAATGGGTGGTGACTGCTGCCCATGTAGCAGAGGGAATGCAGAGGCGCAGTGGAGGCGATTTTTCTGTTTGGTTTAAGAACGATGAGCTGGAAGTGAAAGTGGTGCAGATTATTCTCCATCCAGACTTCAGACCCATGGGCCCTCACGACATTGCATTACTCAAGCTGGAACGGGCTGTTGAGGGCATTGAACCTGCTGGTCTCTACAGGCGATCTGATGAGCTGAATACAGACATTGTTTTGGTAGGCCATGGCGATACCAAAGTGGGCACTGGCGGTGCATGGCAGTCCGACCGAAAAAAGCGGGGAGCCACCAATCGCATCGATGGGGTCAATGAACACCACATCCAGTTTACTTTCAACGCGCCTGACTCTGGAAAGGCTACCGACCTGGAAGGCACCGCTGGCCCTGGCGACAGTGGCGGACCCGCTTTTATTGTACACAGAAATAAGCATTTCGTTGCAGGAATCAGCTCATTGGGCCGGCCAGGGCATAATGGGCCGGGTACTTACGGTGCAAAAGAGAGTTATGTGAGGGCGAGTCGGTATGCGCCTTGGCTGGATGGCTTGATGAAAAACCCACCTAGAGAGAAATTGGTCAATTTCAATGCAGCACCCGACAGAGGAACAAGGGTGCAACGAGGGCCTGGTGGCCCAATGCCAGAAGGCATGTCGCGCATCGATGCCTGGGGACTGATAGTAAGAGAAGCTAATGAGACGGTAATCATGGCTGGTAAAATCGACCCTATGGTACCCGAAGCCATCAACAAAATTGGGATTAGGCCACCAGCCAAAGTGATTTCGGTCAATGGGATTGAAATAAAGTCAATCGCTAGCCTGGAGCAGGAGTTGGCTAAGATCAAATCTGGTGAAGACTACAAAGTGCTGTTTGAGTATCAGGGGAAAAGTCTGACTGCAGCACTCAAGAAGCAATAGATTGAGACCATTAGTGCTTTACCCGGCCAGTATTGTTCTGCCAAAACTCAGTTGGCCACCTTTGTTCCTGACTATACAATGTGCCTCGGTGTTGTAAGTATTCGTAGAAAATTCCGGTAAGGCGCTGAGCATATTGCGTTTTGGCAGCAGAGTCACTTTGGGAAAGAACAATGGCTTCACTGGCAATTTTGGCGGTAAATATGGCATTGGAGATGCCATGCGAAGAGAGCGGGTCAAAGGCCATGGCTGCATCTCCAATGGCCAACCATTGGTCACCAGCTATTTGACTAGCCAGTGAAGAATTGGCTTTAAACCCCCTGATGGTGTGTTTTGGTGATTCTTGAAGGAATTGGTGTAGCCTCTTGGTAGATGCCAGCATATCCTTCCAGCTTTCAAAGTGGGTGAGGTCCATGCCACTCACAATTTCCTTGTCGGTATAGAGGGTCATCACACATTGCCCGTTGAGTTTTGAGGCAATGCACCAGCCCAGTTCAAAAGTTTCTGTTAAGACTCCATAGGGAAGGTCTTCAGGAAAGGAAGTGTCTAGCAGACAACTAAAAGCCAGGGTCTGATCGAATTCCTTAATTGGTACCTGAAATCTATTCAAAACTGCCCTTGCACGCCCAGTGGCATCTATTACCATGGGGCTGTTCAATACCAATTGATCGTTTTCAGTTTGTACTACCATTTCCACTCCCTCATGGGTAGTACGCCAGTCATTGATGCGGTCTGCGTGGCAGATGTGGTCGCTTACTTCAGCTTCAAGTTGTTGAATTAGCGCGGCTTTATTGAGCTTCAAACCATAGTTGAAGGGCCTTTGCTGAACGAATGAGGTATGCTGCATTTGATCTGACCCCCAAAGGCTGTGGTAGCCTCTTGTTCTGCTAGCGCAGCCTTCAAATAGGTTTCTGAGCTGCATGGCTTCCAACAAACCCACTGTAGAAGGGGGGATTGTCTCGCCAAGAGGCGGAGGACCTGCTTTTTCTTTGCGTGCTATTAGCAGGTGATCAATTCTCTGCCTTTTTAGCAGAATGGAAAGAATAAGGCCCGAAATGCCTTTTCCCACGATAATTATGGAATGGTTTTGAGACATCACGGGCCTTGCTTTTATATTGAATTACTTGAATACAAGATAGAAATTGGTAGCTGATTCATAGCCTCCACATTTGTCCATATAGGTAATGTTGAGGGTGACGAACTGGCCACGATATTTATCTAGCTCATTGTTCAGGTTGATAGGGCTGGTAGGGGTGATTCTACCACTACATCCATTGCTGAAATCGTGGACGAAAGCTTCTTCACCATTCACGCTAAGCACTACCTGGTCATCTACCGAAACATCGCCAGTGCCATCGGGCTTGCTAGCCAGTATCAGATCTCTGTCTTCCGGTATCCAAATGGTTTCACGAGTGTTGGTGTAAAAGGCACTTGGAGGCTGAGCGGTTACTGCTCGCGCAGCGATCGACTTGCCTAAAAATACAGAGGTCTTGGTCTTGTTGTTTTTGGTATCAAAAGAGACATAAACCGTTTCTGGAATGCCTTTAAGGTTAGAATGCGACTTACGACCTGTTACCACACCTATGGTCTTCCACTGGTAGACCATGGCAATGAGCCCGTTCATGTAGCCCCCTTCTGCATGGTAGCCAACAAATCCAGTATCGGTGGTTTCCAGCCATGGTAGGCGATTGGCATAAATGTTCAGTTTGGTGTCGTCCAGCACGGCCTTATCCTGAATTTTCACCAGACTTTCTTCAGTCAAAACGTCTACCGGCAAGTTGGCTGCCCACCATGCGGGTACAGGGTATTGACTGTCGGTAAATACTTTCTGACAGCTACCGGCATCTGATTGCCATGGAATACCCATCCACTTGGTAAAATCGCCCGGGGTAATTTCCCAGAACCAGTTTTTCTCATTGTCTTTTTCCAAAGAGTCGGTGATGTCTTGCGCGTTGATTTGCAAGCCAAAATCATTGTAGAAGATTTCTTTCTGACGCTCTGGAGTAGCAGCATTTACCCGCACTTCACGCAGGCCATAGAGGTTGGCTTCATCGGTAACCGTCTTAAATGGCAGGGTATTCCTCTTGTAAATTTGCTCGTGTCGCAGTGGCCAGGTGAGCTCTACCCCAGGGTGAAAACCCCCACCATAGAGCGTTTCCAAAACAGCACGGGTCATCAATAAAGGCCTTTTGCTTTCATCATTGGCCGCATCAATGAATTGGCGCCTATAGTGCTCTCCAATCTTGTCCATATGCTCAAAAGAACCTTCCAGGCCATCAAACTTGCCATCTCTCCAGTTTTCTAAATGTGCATAAAGCAGCGGTGGCACGGCAAACCACTGAGCAGGGCTACCGGGATAATTAATGCCATCACCGGGGTAAGTGGGTAACTTCAGGTCTTCGTTACCACTGCCCAGGTTAATCAAGTCGGTCATCTCCTTGCTTGGGATGATGGGCTCGTTGGTATAATCATAATGTGGATTTCTGAACAGACTGAAGATGCTGTTTCTCACATTATAAGCTTCATTTCCAGAGTCATTCTGATAAAGGTAGTGGAATTTTCCTCCAACAATCAGGCGGTCAATGGCTTCTTTAAAAGAAGGTGATAGAAAATCTCCCACATTTACCCATTGCATGCGATAGAGGCGGTACATAAAAGGAAAAACCATGCTGAAGTCAGTATCGGTCATCTCTTCCTTGGCCGCTCCCATAATCAGGTCAAACATGGTAGATATGGGCTGAATTTGCGGAGCGTAATCTGGAGGAGCAGTGGCTATCCAGGCTGCCGATTCTGCATCGCTGATTGGGATAGGAGTTCCTCCACCTTTTGGGGTAAGCGTGGCAGTTACACGCCCATCACAAATGTCATCATACCAATTGGAGTTATCGGCAAAGTCTGTATTGAGGTCTGATGGATTCAGGGCGGCAGAAATACCATCGGCCGGGTAGAATATCAGGTCGCCATCATCATACTCTAAAGTGGCCAGTTGAACCGGCTGCGCGGTGGCATTGAGCACCTTGGCTACTTTGCTGTTTCCTGTAGGGTTGAAAGGAAAGGAACCTTTGACTTTGGTTCTTTTCTGATCAGCGCTTACCGATGCGGGGCCGGGGCTATTCACCAGCTCTTTTCTGAAGTTTACTCCATGTTTCTGGCGCTTCTCCTGGTTGAGTACATTGGGGTTACGATAACTCGCATCAATACCCGGTGCAATGGCTTCATCATAGAAGTTAGGGCTCAGGTTGTGATGGTTTTTCAATTGTACCGACAGGTCAAGGCTGTTGTTAAAGTCGTACCAGAAAGCCTTTTTATTGGCCACCTCTACAGTCCATGTTACATCAAAATCGCTAAGGTCTGCTGGTCCTACCGGGGTGCCATGGTCGTCACATTCGTAGATGTAAAACTTTTGCGCTTGCTTTTTTAGCTTACCATCCGGTGTAATGTAGTTGTTTTCTGTCTCGTACAAATTGGCCCAGGGTATTTCAGGGCTGAAGACCACATCGTCTTTGATGGGCTCGCTGTCTCCCATCCTGGCAATGCCAATGGAAGGGTAAATTTTGTATTTGTTACTCATGCTTAAGTGTTTTGTTGGTTATTGATTTCTAAGGCTAGGTAAAGGTGAACAAGCCTAAGTAGTTCTCTTTCACTTAGGAGATTTCACATGTAGAAGGTAGTGAAAAAGTAGCTGTAAGGAGGTCTATTGACCGATAATCGGGTAAAAATACGGGGAAGTGCGTAATGAGATTTTACCCCTAATGGGGTATGAGATTTTGCGGTTTTTACCACTAAAGACATATTGGTGCGATTTAACCCACCAGAGCATCAACCGCCACCCGGGCAGCCTGTGCAGCATTGTGTACGCTGCCCCAGTCTTCACCATCGGTAAAAGCCTCACCGGCAAAATATAGCTTGTTGGCTACCGATTCGCCCAGTGTGCGCACTCTTTGCCAGTCCTCGTTGTCATCAATGTAGGCACCTCCTTGAAAAGGCTCCTCTACCCAGTTTTGCACAGTATATTTGATGAAATTAGGCGTGGCCTGGTTGTCAAGAATTGAATCCAGTTCAGCCAGTATAAAGTCTCGCAGGTCGTTGCCAGAGCGGCTGGTATAATTCTGAGAGGGTGTGCCTACAGAAAAGAGGCCCAGGATGTTTTGCGAGGTGTTCTGACCATAGGCCGCATCATAATAACACCTTTCACCGGCTGTTCCAGGGTTTACTTCAAACTCCAGAAAAGTGGGGTAGAACTTCTCTTCAAACTCCATAAACACTTTGATACCATCCCAAACGTTTGCCTGGTCAATGGCTGCTTGCTTGCCAGAGGGCAGGGCAGGGTTAAAGGTGATGTTGCCGTTTTTGAGCTGTTTTAAGGGTGCTGTAGAAATTACCTTGTCGGCCGTCATGGGCTGGCCACCCTGAATATTTACGGTCACCTGGTCGGCAGAATAGTCTATGGATTGCACTACAGTATTGAAGGTAATATTGGACCTGACGCTGGGCACTATGTATTCATCGAAGAAATCGAACCAGGTGCCATCCACAAATTTCAAATCAGGAAGAGAGTTGCCGAAGGTAGTCCGTGTCAACTGACTTCCATTCCACTGGAAATAGCTGTCACTGGACTGGTAAGCAACCGTGTTTACGTCTACATTGACAGAGGAGTCATTGACAATTCGGCTGAACTCTGAGGTTGCGGTTTCCAACCATTCAGCTCCCAGGGGAATGGGGAAATCGGCAAAGTCGGTAATACGCCTCATCCGCCCGCCATAGGTACCGGAAGCCTCTACTATTTGATAGTTGATGCCTCTTTGCCCCAGCAAGTAACCCGCAGAAAGTCCAGCAGCACCGGCCCCGATAATAGTCACTGAATCAACATCAGTAGGAGTGGGTTCATCGTCACCACAAGAGAGGAAAGAGGCGCCCACTGGCATGCCAATGCCCAGAATGGCACTGATTTTTAAGAATTCCTGACGATTCATAGTGTTTGGGTTTGTAATGAACTAAGATACTCTAAGTCTGGATAAACCCGACTTACATTCAAGGATCGTAAAGGTTTTTCATATGGCAGGGAGGGTTTTGCCTGTGAGTGGAGAGGTTGGAGTTGGCATCTAGTTGTATACCAGTAGTGATAATTAACACAGTCTCAGGGCAGTGACGCCTTCTTTTACTTTTCTTTTGCTTCTCCAAAAGCAAAGTAACAAACCAAAAGGAGACCAACATCAAAACCATCGGTTGAGCATCGTACGCTTAACATTTTTGTCGGCCGATGGTCACACTGATGTTGGATCCCCACCGCACCGTTAATCCGAAAGTGATTCAATAGAATCAAGACATTTGTTTGGGCCGGAGAGTGTTGCACATAATATTAGCCAAAATGGTTTTTCATATGGCAGGGAGGGTTTGGCCTTTGAGTGGACGGTACAGATATTCAGCGTTGCTAAAGCGAATTAGGCCAAAAACATGTATGTCAGCATTTCTCTACTAGGATAATGGGTTATCATTGGTCTTTTTAACAGGGATTATCCTAATTTTTTTTAGCTTTTAACTAAGGATGCACCAACATTCTATTAATTTCACTCGCTAGTCTGGGGAGCCAATATCTCCGTAAACGAATCTTTTTGAACCTAAGTCATCACACATGAATACGAGCAGAATCGCTTCGGTATTTTTTATTTCTCTTTTAGCAGGCGCTTTATTTACCAGTTGCCAATCCGGACCATCTGAAAAACCCTTTCTACTCGGCCAGGGTATGGGCATCGATAATGTCACCTTAATGGTCCAGGATATAGAAGCTGCCACCACTTACTTTAAAGACAGCCTGGGTTTTAACATACGCGGGAAGGCTGAGGCAGGTGAATTTGATGGTTCACTGACCAGTGGACCCAGGTTTAGCGATATGTCTTCATTGGGGCTATTATCCATCAATGACACTTTAGAGGAAAAGACCATTCCTGCATTTATCGAGTCATTTTTAGCTGAAGGAGAAGGGGTTCGCCAATTTTCACTATCCAGCTCCTCAGTCGATTCCACCTTTATGGCGCTAAATGAAAGTGGCTTTACAATGGATTCTGTCAAGTCTCACCGCAGCAGCTCCAGAAATCCTGACGGTTGGTCATTTGACGATGGCGAACCAACCAGCAAAAGTCTCGATTTCGATGCTTCAGCACCACCTGCTCATCTTCCCCGATTTATGCAAGACCCTGGCTCTAATTACACGGAGATGAACACCATGTGGAAGACCTATTATGTCTATAATCGGATGTTTGTCAAGCACCCCAATGGGGTGGTGGGCATGTCGGCCATTCGAATTGTGGTGGAAGATCTAAAGGCTGCTCGTCAGGAATACCAAAAGATGGGTTTTGAAATGCTGGACGAAGATGATAGTTCAGCAAAATTCCGAATTGCTAGAAATCAAGAGCTGCACTTAGTGGCTGCACAGAGTAACGCGACACTCAGCGAATTTGTGACTGAAAGAGGTGAGGGGGTATTTGCCTTAAAATTTGAGGTAGCCAATCTGGACTCTACCTATGCCTATTTCGAAGATGAGCTGCCAACGGAGGCCTTGGCTAAAACCACTACTGATCTTAGCATCCTGCCTGAATATGCCTATGGTGTGCAGTTGGAATTTGTACAAGAGAGCAATGACCAAGCGACATTAGTAAAACAGCTCAGTTTTCAAGGAGAGTTGGACAGCCTGGCCATTGACTATGCTGGCGGGCTTTATACAAAATACTGCGCGCTCTGCCATGGCGATGATCGACAAGGCTATGCTGCGGACAATGCACCATCACTGCGTTCACATTCATTGCTGGCCTCTAGCAAGGGAAGCAATTTTATGAGATACACCATCCAATATGGCAGGGCCAATACCGCCATGGGAGGCTATTTAGACCGACAGGGTGGTCCGATGGAATACATCGAGGTAGAGCTGCTGCTAGAGTACTTGTACCAAATGGCTGAAGTAGAAGAGGCAGTAGAGATTTCCAGAGAACCCGTCTTGGGAGACATTGCCTTAGGTGCTAACCTTTATACTGAGAACTGTGCGGTATGTCATGGACAAGAGGGCGAAGGCGTTTCTGCACCGGCACTAGGCAATCCTATGTTACTGGCCACCGCTACAGATCACTTTCTGCGTTATGCCATTGCTGAAGGACGAGATGGTACGCCTATGATTGCCTTTAAAGACAGCCTGAGTGAGGAGAAGATTGATGCTCTGACAGCCTATTTACGCAGCAGGGCTTCAGGCTGGGACATTCCAGAGCAAGACACCATTGCTGTGCCAACACCAGAAGAGTATGTGCTGAATCCTGATGGAGAGAATCCGGCCTTCGAATTGAAAGAAGGCAAATATGTGTCTTCTGTGCAGGTGAACCAGGCGCTTCAAAATGGCGAAAAAATGATCATCCTCGATGCCCGATCGGAAGTAGCCTGGCGACAGATGCACATTCCAGGTGCTATACCTGTGCCGTATTATGAGGACCCTGAAAACTTCATCGATGACATACCCAATGATGGCACGCAAATCGTCATTTATTGTGCCTGTCCACACGCAGCTTCTGGCCGGGTGCAAAATACGCTCAGGCGCCATGGATTTAAGAACACAGCCATCATTGATGAAGGCATTTTAGTCTGGGCACAGATGGGCTTTCCGGTGAGGAATGGGAGTTGATTGTCTGTATTAGCAGCTCTGTTTGGCTTGGATTTTCAAACCTGGTTCACACGTGGTGCGTACCTGCCTATTTGCCCTCCAAAGCATGGGTAATCTTATCACCAAAGAGATCTGATCACTCCTTTTTCGCCCTGGGAAGTTTGAAGTATTCGTTCTGAGTTTCGTCCAGGCGATTTCTAAGCAATGTGAAATTTTCTTTGGAAGGTGGCATGCTGGTGAATTTTCCTATGATGCGACTCCTTCGATAGATGATGAAAGTATTTTTCACCTGTTGGTCAACCTTGTTCAGGTAGATGTCTGAAGACTTGTCTGAGAATGAGGGGACAAAGGTGAGTGCAATGTTTTTTAGCCCCAGTTCATCGCCCAGGTTTTCTAAGTAAGAAAGTCTCTTTGCTTCGTCATAACCATGCTCATTTCCATAAATGAAATAAGTCTTTAGATACTTTTCTCGCTGCTGACTTTCCTTGTCCAAAAATGTTATCCATTGTTTTATTTCATCCCAATCGGGGTTGTCGCCCACAAAGTAAAGAATCCCGTGATACCAGCCATATTTGCAAATAGGGCAGGTTCTTGTGCCTTTATCGGGCCCAAAAGCATGGTAGGGCGTGAATGAACTTAGGCTTTCGCCAACACCTTTTCCTGACTCGTGTTTTGCCGTAGGGGATGTTGGGTAGTCGGGAATGTTCAATCCCAGAATCAAATCTCTTTCGCCTATCCATAAGCCCCCTTTTTCCACAAATCGTATTACACCACTACCTCCGCGATTTTCCAGTTTGTTTCTTCTTTCTGTAGTCAGCATAGGGTCATCATCAAACACAAAGTCATCCAGATAGTAAGGTTCTCTCATGTATTTTTCTTTGACCGTTATATGAACATGGGCGGGTTCATCTCTGCTTGGATAGGTTCCCGGCATCACCGTATTGATGGTGTATCTACCCTCTTTGTTGGTCTTTATCCATCCGCGTATATAGCCATGTGTTTGTCCCAATGCGTTTGGCAGCATGTTTCGTGGTTCATCAGGATTGGTGGCATATACTCCATTAACATCGGTTTGATAGTAGTAGAGTATGACCCCGGAAGCAGGGGTTTCTCCGTCTCTTTCGTAAATGGTACCGGTGAGGGAAATCTTACGACCTTTTTGAGTCCAGCCAGGACTTGTATCAGTAGAAGTAAGGTTCGCTGGCATTTTGTAAGCAAAGGGCATTGACTTGTCAAAATCTTCACTTGGATTCTCGCTGACCTGGCTTTGAGCAGACTGAGTTTGACCGGTACAAGCAGTCAGCCCGAAGGCATAAAGCAATACGAGCCCGGTTTTGAATAAATGATGCATAGCAAAGATGTTTACCCAAAATAGGAGGGTTCATGGGGTTCTTTTGAGGGTGTTGCCCTGAAATATGCTCTGTGGAGTGTAGAATAGGCCTACTGGAGTAGGTCTTGCCAGTTGGTCTTATAATGTCTGCTAAGTCTCACGGTCTGGCCGCTTCGGAGCGTACAGTCATAGTCACCATTTTGCCTTGACTTCAGCTCTTTTACCAGGCGCTTGTTGATGATGATCGAACGATGCACTCGGGCAAAATGAGTGGAGGAGAGTTTGCTTTCGAGCTCTTTCAATGTACGGTTGTCAAAAAAAATTCTTCCTTCAGCATAAATCACCGAGTAAGGTTTTTCTGTGGAGATAAACTCAATGGTTGCCATGCTCAGTGAGATCGTTTTTAAGCCGGTTTTCACACTGAGGTTTTCCAGATTTTCGATTGTTAAAGGCTGGGTTGGGCTTTTGCTTTTTAACCCTCGATAAATGAAAGGAATGAAAGTATAAAACAAAGCAAGGACGTACAGTTGATTGGAAAAGGCAGTATTGAAGATTTGCGAAAAACGGTGTGTAGGAGAAAATGCGAAGTAGCTGACCGTCACGAAAAATGCCGAGAACAAGAGGATGTGAAGCAAGGTGAGTACTCCGCTAGATGTGATTGCCAAGCCGAATTTGACCAGATTGCTTTTAAAGTTGATAAGTCTGATCATTCGGACTTGTAAAAGCCCAATTGGCAACAGAAAAGCCCAAATACTGTTGTATAGCAAAGATTCTGATAGGTAAAAACCGGTATTCTGAACCCTGCTAAACAAGTAATCCTGAAATATGGATAAACCGATTGCCGTAATGATAATTCCAATCCATAATTCTGACTTACCAAGCTTGGATTTGAGTCTTGCTGAGATGTATGCGGTGGATGTTGGCAGGTTTTTCAGCATTTTCATAGTTGAGAAGTTGCTCAAAAGTTCGGGAATAACCTATTACTCCAATAGACAGGTAGGCATTAAATTTAAAATTCTGACTACCTCCAATTTATAAACAAATACACTTGGCTGCACTCGCTGCATTACCGGCTTATCCCCGTCATTTCTTAAGACCAAAATAGAAGAACCATAGAAACACCCCCATTATACCAAACGCGACAATCGCAGACAATGGTAGAGAGTGGCCAATGACTCCAAGGATCGCTGCGAGAATAAGCATGATCGAAATAATTAATAGCTGGCCCATGCGCATCTTAGAGGTGGCCTTACGAAGGCGGAATACAAAAAATAGAAGCATGATGATGGCCACCAATGCCAGAACAAATGGTAAAAAGTAGACAACACCGGTCCAGACTTGTGCCTTACTACCCGTAAAATAGCGAACGCCCCTGGTGGCGTAGTTTAGAAAGTTGGCTACAATGCCTCCGTTGGGTGCGGCCAGGTAGGGGAAGGAGGTGGTAGCTTTTTGGGTAGCCTGACTCACACCATCGGTAACGCTGGGTTGCTGGCCAGCATTGATCATCATGTTAAAGAGTACGTCTATCACATCATCATTGAGCGAACGCCCACCTGGGCTTGTATGAGGTTCTCCCCGAAGTATTGAGTACTCTATATCGAAGTAAGAACTTTCAGAATAGGGCTTAGAAGTATCTATGACCAGGAAGTCATGCAATAAGATATCCGTCAGGTTATTTATCTCACCGTCAGACCAGTTATTTTCTTTGTTTAAACCGTTGAAAAAGGTGAGATTTTCTTGAAGACGTTTTTGAAATGTATCAGCGGCTTTCCTATTTAGGTTAAAAGTATTCTGTGAATTATAGAGGTCACGTATGTCGGCTCCTCCTCTGGAATTCATGACAATATTGGTCATTTCCGGCCTGCCCAGGCGATCGATCTGTCGGGTAGTATTGTCCTTATCAGTAGCAAGACTTTGTGCTGCAACTGCCAATAATGGCCCTTGGCTCATGTCTAATTCCTGATCTACATCAATGATTACAAGGACGCTCAGGACATTCAGATGTTTCAGCAGGTTAGTATTACTTGGCTTTGTAATATTGCCCTGAATGACCTTTCCTCCCCAGCCTGAGTTATAGAAAAAGGGGTCGGACCTTCGACCGGCAAAAACACCGAGTTTGTCACCAGTGGAAAAGCCATTGGTATCGTCTACTTTTACCCGAACCTTGGTGCCATTGGAAGAGGTGCAGGTTACCCAATGAGAAGCATTGTCGCCATGTGGGGTTTCAAATGAGAAGGACAATTTGTAATCGCCCCGGGTATGATACCCTGGTTGCTCTCCAGAGCCTCGTATGCTGGCATTTCTGATCAGGAAATTATAGTCTACTTTTTCTGAGAAATGCCCATCAGCTGATGCTCCGGTATATACATCCATAACCAATACCAGGTGACCTGGGTGATCGGGACTTGGAAATGCATAGAGATCGACAATGTCTGCAACCGAATTGCTAATGGTAACCGGACCATCAATATGGTCGCTTGCCATTACAGGGTTTTGTGTAGGAATATTGAAGAACAGCAGGAGTAAAACTGTAAGCTTCAGTCGAAAAAATCTGAAAGGTCTCATGCAAGAAGTTGGTTGATTATTCTGGGATAACCAAAAAGAATGTACTCTAAACGAGAACGAATTGTAAAGTTTCGGATATTTATTTAGACTGCAAGGGTGTTGAAGGTGTTTCAACCTATTGGTCTACTTGACTGACTAGCTTAGTTTGATAGCGTAAGTAGCTCCGAGAAAGGCTGTAAGTGAAGAACACGAATAATGGCTCAAATGCCTGCTAAATGCAGGTGTATGGTTGTTACTTTAAGGCCTTCATTTTCTTTTGCTCACCCAAAAGAAAACGAAGCAAAAGAAAAAGGTGCCAACATCAAAACCATCGCTTGGGCAGGATGCGCTTAGCATTTTTGTGAGGCCGATGGTCACGCTGATGTTGGATCCCAGCCGCACCTTTATCAAAGGTAATTGCGATTAATTATCGATAATAGAAATCCATTAAAAGTGCTTTTTGGCCTGTTAAACATTGTAAATCCACCTTTACTACTACTTTCTTAAAGTATAACAGGTATGTTTAACTCTCACCAGAGATACGCGCAGTAGAGGGGAGGTCGACTATCACTCCATTAAGTGCTAGTGGGAAGTCAATTTCCTCCAAGAATGAATTCAATGGCCTTTTCAGAATGAATATCAATCGTTTGTTTTCAGTATGGGCACTTTTATGAAACTGTCGCCAAACCACTTTATCAGCAATGGTTCAATAGCATCTGCTATGGTTTCATCACTCACATCCTTTCCTGTGCCATAATTTACTTGCCAATAGGGACTTTTATTAACTCCTAAAGCGATAACCAGGCGGCTTCCTTTACCCATCTGCTTAGCTGTGATGTATGAGTTGTTAATCTCTATGGTCTCTTTTTTATTTGGTGTCAGCAGCTGCCTTTGCGTGTTGTCTTTTGCGTAGCTCGCTCGTTGCAAGACGCTAAAACCACTTTCCGTAAACAGAGAAAAATAGCGTCCGTCAGGCATCAATTCATATGCGCTGATTACTATGTCAAAGTCCTTTTTGTTAATGGCTACTTTCAGGTTGCTTATAAAAGAGCCACTGAATATGACCGCTTCTTCAAATGGTTCGGTGATAAAACTTAAGGAACTTGACAGGTCTGCGGTTATGGAATCCCGAATAACTTTATATTCAAAATCTCTGGCATCGCTTCGGTCTGCTAAATCCACTTCCTGCTCCAGGTAATCATCACCGGCTGTTTTACTCATGCTATAGTGATTGTCGATTTCAGTTGAGTCAAAATAGAAGGTCAGCGTATCGTTGCTCATACCGCTTAATGTGGGTGCGTGCCCCCATTCATTTGTCCCCATAATTTGAAAATTCACCTTGTCCTTTAGGAAATCAGGCTTTTCACCATTGCTTAGCACATAGTCAAACCATTCAACAGACAATTTTCTGAAGTTAATAGAGGTGGCTATCGGGTCTACTTCGTAGCCACTTACTTCAATGTCTGGGTACCTTTGCGCACCATAATGTGTATATGGCCCAATGACCAAATAGTGGTTGGCCTTTGGATTATACTGGTGGTGTTGTTTGTAGTAGTACAAAGCGCCCATTTGGTCATCGTCAAAATAGCCTGTAGTAGTTAGTATAGGGATGTCAATTTTTGAAAATTCTCTTTTATGCGGAATCATGTTCTGCCAATAAGAATCGAAAGAGGGGTGGTCGAGCCAACGATGAAAAATATCACTGGATTTGCCTTCAAGGCTGTCTAATGAACGAAATGAGCTGCCTTCTTCATACCATTTCTTGTAAAGGGAATTCCATTTATTGGTATTTGAAAAGTCGGCAATATCAGTTGTGCTATTGTTGGTTACATATCGAATCCAGCGTAGCATATAGCTCATAAAAACATTGCCGGTCATTGGGTAATCAATTCCTGGACCAACCGCAACTTGCGGCATGATTGTTCTCAAGGCAGGGTGAAGCCTCTTTACAGATGCCCATTGCGCAAAGCCCAAATAGCTACCACCTACCATCGCTACTTCTCCATTGCTCCATTTTTGCTTACTTATCCAATCTATAATGTCATAAGCATCCTTAGCGTCATATTCGAAAGGAGCCAGGTCATTTTCATTGATGACCTTCCCTCGGGTATTTACTACTATGGCTGCGTAACCCTCAGCAGCATAGTACTTTGCGGTAGTGATGTCAGGTAAAGAATCAGCATAAATATTATAAATAAACACAGTGGGTAATCCCTCGGTCAACCCTTTCTTGTGAACTATATGTGCATTTAATTTGCTGCCGTTTTGGGTTTCGACCTCAATTGTTTTTACATCAAAAATTTTCTGGATATAGGCATCAACCTCCTGGCGCATAACTGAGGAAGTTTGATTGAATACCCTATACCAGCTATAACTCGTAACGAGTTGTAAAGCATTGCTCAACTGCAAGGTGTCGCTTACTTTTTGCTGCTCTAAAACGGCATCTAAAGAGGCTTTAAGATATTCAACAGGGTACGCTGCATTGGCCTCAACAATCTCTTGAGACGCGACATTAAGGGCAGAATTAATCTCCTGAAATTGTTGCTTAAGTGTACTCTGAAAAGGCGTATTTATGGACTCTTCTTTCTTCGCTCTGGCATAAAATTCAAATGGGAAATAGATGCCGTTTTTATAATCATAGTCAAAATCCTGCCTCATAGAATCGACATAGGTGATTGCAGCCTCATAGTCTCCAACCAATAGTGACAAGCCCAACTTGTAGAACAGTGGTAACGGCTCATTAGAATTTGCCAACGAGTCTTGTATTTGTCTGGCTAATTCAGGCAGGGTATTGGCCAACTTTGTACTGTCCGAGTAGTTCTCTTTTGGAAAGAAGAATTCCTGAGCATGTAATGATGTGCAGGTCAAAACGGATAAAGCTATGATGTAGATGATTCTCATTTTTCTTTTGTTGCAGCCAATTGGTTTGGGTTAGGAAATTGCCCAAAAGTTCAGGAATAACCAACCATGCGGTTGAAGGTGTAGATATTGAGATGGATGTTACCCACTATGCGATGTTTTATGGACCGAACTTGTCATTTCTTTAAAGGCGGGTAAGTGAAGTAATCGCTAAAAGTGTGCGCCAGAGGGAAGCAGGCCTCTGATGAACATTCATTACCATACCGAAACAAGAATTAATCCCCTTTCTTCTGTAGTAAGATACAAGAAAGGTGGTGTTGTTCTGACTTGGTAACTTGCTCACAGGGGGTTACTCTATCACCCATGGTCCACATTTCACCGGTGAATACTTTATAATATTCCTGATCGATGATTTCGAAAGAAGTATCAGAGAGCCAGTGGTTGACTTGTTCTCTGGAGTAAACCTGGGTTATAAAGTTGGCGGTTTGACCATACCCCGCATCAGGGTGCTTGTAGATGTCTTCGTCATAGGTGGTTTCATTGTATGGAAATGTCAGAATCAGATAACCGTTTTTATCCAACAAGTTGTGGATGCCTTTTAGGGCAGAACGGTGGTCTGGGATGTGTTCCAAAACGCTAAGACAAGTGGCGAACTGGTACTTTTCACGAGTTTGAGGATTGGTAATGTCATCATTATAGATTCTATAATGTCTATTGAAATAGCTGGACCAGTAACCATCCATTTTGTCAATGGCCTTGACATCAAATCCACAGGTAGACATCAGGTGAGGCCAGGACGATTTCCCAGGGCCTATATCCAGCACCTTGCCTGTGCATAGTTTTTGCATGTGCCTTAAGGTGAAGGCATATTCAGTTGACCTTTCATTAATTACCGGGAAGGGTCTTTTCTTCTCTTCTGCCTTCAGGATTGGGCTTAAATATTTGGCTCCAAAAAAATTATAAAGGCTTAAAACTAATTTCTTCATTCAAATGATAGTTTGCGAACGACTCTGCGCTGAAATTGCCCAAAAGTTCAGAAATAACCAATCATTCAATCAAAGGTGTTGATCTTGAAGTGGATGTTACCCGGTATGCGATGTTATGTGGACCGAACTTGTCACTTAATTAAAGGGTTTAAGTAATTGAAGCACCTGTTACAAGCGAGGGCGCATAGCAGAAGGCGATTTAGCTATCTAACTTGACCAACAGTGCTTCTAAGCCTTGTTGAAAGGTAGCACCTCTTCCATTCGTTTTACAGCGTTACCCACTTTTTTCTTTCTTGATTGGAATACTGTTTAACCCAATAATCTCTATCACTTCACATTCACCAATTCTGACACCTTCCATGAAGTATCCTTTTGTTCCTCTTCTTATTCTATCCTGATGATAGGCTCTTAAATCATCATTAATAATCCACATTCGAGCAATGCCTTCATTTAAAACAATTCCTGATTCAATCAGCTCGCCATTTTCGTTTTCAAATTCGGGCCAAATCATAAATATTCCTTTCACTGTATGATTTTCATTTTCATACCAAAAATCTGAACGCAATCCCTGAATTGGTGGTTGTTTTCTTCCCCCTTCTGATTCAGAGTAGAAACGATATTTCACTTTGAAATCTTCAGGGTGTTTTAGCCTATATTCATAAGGTTCATGCATTAGTCTAAATCTATTATCCCCTTGTTGGTGTTCTTCACCAACATGTCCAAGTACTTATTTAAAAGCCGGAATACCTTTAATCTCAGCTATCTAACTTGACCAACAGTGCCTCCAAGGCTTGTTGAAAGGTAGTACCAGCAGTATCAGAAACTAACCTGGCATGCATGTATTCCGTGCAGACTTTGTCCAGGTCCATTCTGACCATACCATAGTATTGATGTTTGCCAATACTGCGGATCAGCGCATCATAGGGTTCACCAAACCCAGGTAGGTTATGGGTGATGATGTCTGTTATGGGATTGTCTCCTGGACCTCCGTACATAATGCTTATTTATGCCTCTTATCCCCATGTTGGTGCTTGTCTGTCGCAGACAGGTTCTTCACCAACATGCTTCATCTACTTATTTAAAAGCTGGAATACCCGTGATTTCAGCACCCAATATCAGTAGGTGGATGTCATGCGTGCCTTCATAAGTTACAACAGATTCCAGATTGGCCATATGGCGCATCATGGGGTACTCACCGGTAATGCCCATGCCTCCATGAATCTGGCGAGCCTCACGGGCAATGTCCAGCGCTGTAGACACGGCATTGCGCTTGGCCAGGGAGATTTGTGACGTGGTGGCTTTGCCTTCGTTAAAGAGCTGACCGAGTCGCAGGTTCAGCAATTGCGCCTTGGTGATTTCAGTGAGCATTTCTGCTAGTTTCTTCTGAATCAGCTGGAAAGAGCCAATCGGCTTGTCGAACTGGATGCGCTCCATTGAGTATCTGCGGGCAGAATCGTAGCAGTCCATGGCCGCACCAATGGCTCCCCAGGCAATGCCATAACGGGCAGAGTCGAGGCACATCATGGGAGCACCCAGGCCAGATTTGCCAGGCAGCAAGTTCTCCTTCGGTACTTTCACATTGTCAAAAACCAACTCACCAGTGGCGCTGGCTCTCAGTGACCATTTGCCATGTGTTTCTGGAGTGGTGAAACCTTCCATGCCACGCTCTACAATAAGACCGTGAATTCTGCCAGTTTCATCTTTGGCCCAAACTACCGCTACATCAGCAAAGGGAGCATTGGAGATCCACATTTTCGCACCATTGAGCAGGTAGTGATCGCCCATGTCTTTGAAGTTGGTGGTCATGCCCGAAGGGTTAGAACCATGATCGGGTTCAGTAAGGCCGAAGCAACCCAGCCATTCGCCAGAAGCGAGCTTGGGCAGGTACTTCATGCGCTGCTCTTCCGAACCAAACTTATAAATGGGGTACATCACCAGCGAACCCTGTACCGATGCAGTAGAGCGCATACCAGAGTCACCTCTTTCAATCTCTTGCATGATGAGGCCATAGGCAATGTAGTCCAGTCCGCCACAGCCATATTTCTCAGGAAGTTGCGGCCCAAAGGCACCGATTTCGCCAAACTTCTTCACAATTTCTTGTGGAAAGTGGCAGTTCTCGGCCCAGCTTTCGATGTAGGGAGAAATATCGCGCTTCACAAAATCGCGTACAGCACCTCGAATCATGATGTGCTCTTCGGTAAGAAGATCGTCCATCTGGTAGAGGTCTGGGTGCTCAAAAAGGTCTTGCTTGGCCGATTTTTGGATTTTTTCAGTGCTTGCTGCGCTCATAATTCACTTTGGTTTCTCCATTTAAATGTCTCAAATTTGCGAGGCATTTTTTTGACTATGCAAACGTATGAACAAGTCCGAAATCGACCAAAATATAATCGACAGAATTAAGCAGCTCGAAGAGAAGTACAAGGTGATGGGCCAGGATATGTCCTCTTACCTGGACGGACTTCTGTATGCGGACTACCTTAAATACTGGGACTACATCAATCTGGACTCGCTCTTGGGCCTTCAACAGCCCAAAACCAATTTTCCGGATGAGATGATTTTTATCGTTTACCACCAGATAACGGAACTGTATTTCAAGCTCATTCGCTGGGAAATGACCCAGATTCACGAGCACGAACACCCCGATGCTGACTTTTTCAAGGCCCGACTTCAGCGCATCAACAACTATTTTGAGCACCTGAGTCATTCGTTCACCATCATGACCGATGGCATGGAGCGAGAGCAATTCCTGAAATTCAGAATGTCGCTGCTGCCTTCTTCGGGCTTCCAGTCGGCACAGTACCGAATGATTGAAATAGGGGCCACCGACCTCATCAACCTGGTACACATGAACAAACGAGAAGGCTTAGATGCCGATTCGTCTACCGAGGCCCTCTATGAAAGCATTTACTGGATGGAAGGGGCCACAGAGCTGGCTTCAGGTAAGAAGACCCTGACACTGAAGCACTTTGAAGACAAGTACTCAGAAGAGTTCATGCGCCTGGCAACGGCTACCAGGTCTACTAATTTTAACCGCCTGTTCCTGACGCAATATCAAGACCATGAGGATGTAGATGCACTGAAAGAATTACTCAAGCGATTCGACCTTTTGGCCAATGTGGAATGGCCCCTGGCGCATTACCGTTCTGCGGTGCGCTATTTGCAACGTGACCCGGAAGACATCAAAGCCACTGGCGGTACCAACTGGCAAAAGTACCTGCCACCTCGCTTCCAGAAAGTGATCTTTTTCCCAGAACTGTGGACTGAAGAAGAACAGCAGGAGTGGGGCAAAGGCTGGGTAATGAAACAGTTAGCAGGGAATTAGGTAATCAATTGCCAGCCCCCCTGATTACCAGTTACTGTTTACTGATATACTGAAGACAATTTTAGCCATAAATAGGCTACACTATGAAAAAAGAAATTCAAGCCAAACTGAGGCCCGAAGAGGCTTTTGATCCAGAAGTTTTTGAGGAAAAGATTCGGAGGATTGCCAAGATTGATGACCCTACAGCACAAATTAGGGCTGTTAAAAGGTCCATTGATGCCCGTTCGAAACAGATCAGAGTCAACGTCCAGGCAGAAGTCTACCTCAGAGAGGAGCCCCCCGCACTCATCAGTTACAGGAAAGACTATCCTGATGTAAGCAATGCAGATCCGGTTGTGATTGTAGGCTTTGGCCCTGCGGGTATGTTTGCCGCCTTGCGACTGATAGAACTGGGCTACAAACCCATAGTGATTGAGCGAGGTAGCGATATCCGTCAGCGCAGGCGCGACCTGGCTGCGATCAACAAAGAACAGATAGTTAATCCCGAATCGAACTACTGCTTTGGAGAGGGAGGAGCCGGTACTTTTTCAGATGGAAAACTCTATACGCGATCCAAAAAGCGAGGCGATATTTTGCGCAGCCTGGAGATTTTGGTGGCACATGGGGCAAAGGAAGACATTTTGATAGATGCGCATCCGCATATCGGGACCAATAAGCTGCCTAAAGTGGTGCAGGAGTTTCGCGAAAGCATTTTAGGGGCTGGTGGAGAAATTCATTTCGATACTAAAGTCAGCGACTTCATTATCGAGAATGAAGAGATGAAAGGCGTGGTGCTGGCCGATGGCAGTAAAGTAACTGGCCTGGGTGTGATTCTGGCTACAGGACATTCGGCCAGGGACATCTATCGGATGCTCGACAAAAGAAAAGTACTGATAGAAGCCAAGCCTTTCGCCTTTGGCGTGAGGGTGGAGCATCCTCAGCAGCTCATTGATAAGATTCAATATCACTGCGATGACCGGGGAGAATACCTGCCTGCCTCTTCTTATTCATTGGTGAACCAAACCTATTTAGAAGGTAAGCAGCGTGGTGTTTTCAGCTTTTGCATGTGTCCAGGAGGCTTTATAGTACCTGCGGCCACTTCTCCGGGTGAGATTGTCGTGAATGGGATGAGTCCATCGAGACGTGACTCTAAATTTGCAAACTCTGGTATTGTTACGGCCATTGAGTTGGAAGACCTGGCAGCATATTCGCAACACGGGGCCCTGGCCGGGCTCAATTTCCAACAGGAAATTGAACAGCGTGCCTGCAGCCTCGCAGGAGGTACCCAGGTAGCACCTGCGCAACGCCTGGTCGATTTCGTGAAAGACAGAGTCTCCAGCACGCTGCCTGATACTTCGTATCAGCCCGGCCTGCATTCTATGGACATGCGCGAAGTGCTACCAGAATCCATCACCACACGACTACAAATGGGTTTCAAGGCTTTTGGTAAAAAGATGAAAGGCTACTACACCAACGAGGCGCAGATAGTAGGAGTAGAAAGCCGCACCTCTTCGCCCGTCCGCATACCGCGTGACAAGGAGAGCTGTGAGCACCTGCAAATCAAAAGGCTGTACCCTTGCGGAGAAGGTGCCGGTTTTGCCGGAGGCATTATATCAGCCGCCATGGATGGTGAAAAGTGTGCGGAGCGGTTGGTGGGAGTTTATGGTAAGCACTAAGGCTATTCCTCTTTTGGAAAAGTAAGTAGTGCAATAGATTCTTTCATCACTTTCATTTTTTTGCTGTCCTTATTGCCGAAAATGAATTGGGTTACCTCACCAACTTCCGCTTCTGTAATGGAAAACCCGGCCTGATGAATTCGGTCGATTATGAAGAATGAAAAGCTTCCAGACAGATCAATCTCCGAAGTGAAGCGACATTTCCTCTGTTTCATCGGTATCTCATCCGAATCGATTAGAATAATAAACCCTGAGTAAAGGAGCAGCTTGATCGCCTCCTTTACCTGAATCTTACTGTAACCATCAGAGACAAACCGATCACATAAATAAACCTGTAAATCCCCGTAGTTTATCGCTTTACCCCAGGCATCACTCTTGTCGCTGATGAAGTTCTTTGCCTTAAGCATTAAGGCGTAATCAATTTTAATCCCCTGTTTTTTCAGAGCGGCTTGGATATTGACCAACTTGCTATTCTTCGGAATTTCGTCTTTGAATGCCTTTTTAGTTTTAACAATATTACCTACAAGCTCATATTTCTCTGTCAGGCAATCTTCTACAAAGCTTTTGAAGTTTGAATATCCAAGGTTTTCACTCTTGAAGTCGTACTGTTGTATCATTCTGGACGAAAGTGAGGAGAGGTTTATACCTTCTTTCAAGACATGTGGTTCCTCTTCTTCCTGCGATGCTAAAGTCTTGTATAAAATGTCATATCCATATTTATCAATTACGCCTTGATCATAGACGATGTGCTTGTTTACCAGTGAAAGCAGAGTCTGCCTTGACCTGCTATTCTTCTCAGATTCAGATACGGTTACTAGTATTACTCGCTTTCCGGCAGCCCTCAGTTTGTCAAATAAAGGGGTGAAATCAGAATCTTCAGTTAAAATTGCAAACGTATCGACCTGTTCATGTTTGAGCGCAATTTCAATACAATCTAAGGCCATTAAGATATCTGCACGGTTTTTGCCACTGAAATCAGGAGTATGTATCATTTGGAACCCGTTGCGTATCAGGTCCATTTGCAGTTTTTTATCAGCCTCAATGAGGGCTCTGATTTCTTTACCCTTAAAAATGTTGTTTCTATAAAGTGAACCGGTGTTCAATAGTACATTCCCGTAGCATTTTCTAATGTCTACACTACCCTGAATAGACTCTTCGATTTCTTTGATAATTGGAGTCGTCCAGAGCTGCGATTCCTCACAATGATTTAAACCGATTTTCGATGCTTTGATTTGAATATTATCAAAGTCTATAAATAGGGCGGCTCTTGACTTGTGCATTTCTAGTGTAATTAATTATTTTAATAATTATAAATTAAATATAGAACTTGATTAGGATTTACCTAAATGAGATTCAAAAAAATGCTGAAAGTTATGTTAAAGGGAAAACATCGGGTAGAGTGATCGGATGACTAGGGTCCAATAACGAATTCGTCAAAAGGTGTTTGGTGATGACGAACTCTTGACCATCTACCAATTGCTTCTACACCCTTAATGGATCACTTTTTAACAAGAAGATTGCTTGTTCCTGCGTCCTCACCATGACATTTTCTTTTAAACTAACGACTATTGATCAACTCAAAGTCAAGTTTCTCAAATTCCTTACCATTCAATATAAGTGAGACCTGATGCAGACCGGGATGGAATTTTCTGATTGTAATCAGTTTGAATGACTGTTTCCGAATCACTTCAGTAACAGAATCTGCTGGGTATTCGCGCTCACTTATTTTAAACACCTTTTTAGACAAAGTACCATTGGCCTTTTGGTAGTAAAGGCCGTATTCCAGCCTGATGAGCGAAGCACTTTTAGATTTGTTATTCAACTGAAAACTAAAGCCGACAGACTCCCCAATTCTGATTTTGGGGGTTAGCACCATAAATCCTTCTATTTCAATATGGTTAACAGAGCCAAAGCCAAATAAGCTCAAAACATCCTGATTGCCTTGTTTAAGTAGCGTTCGGCAGGCATGCTTAACCAAAGCGTCTACTTCCTGGCTGTGGCCTTTCCATTCTTTCGCTATAGCAACAACCAGTTGTGGATTGTCTTTGGCAATGTCGTTCAGGTTGTTGGCAACACTTCTTCTTACATATTCTGAAGCATCGCTTTTAAGACTTTCCAGAATGGGCAAAATGGGAGAGGGGTCTTTCTTGAAAGAAGGCAAAGCCATGGCCCAGGGAAGTCGTGGACGGCAGCCTTCAGTGGCCAGTCTTCTCACATGTACATTGTCATGTCGTGACCATTTCAGTAGCTGTGAGATAGCTTCTTTTTCATAACGGGCAATGAATGGGCGTATGGCAAACTCGCAACTGGTGAATTGGGTTATTCGCTCCATAGCCTCCATTGAGAGCTGATAATGCTCTATACCGAATACCTCTAAATAATCAGGAAAGAACATGAACTCCACACTTTCTTCGCGATTACCTTCAGCCTTCAACGCTTCAATGATCGCCAAAAGGGATGCTAATTTTTCAGAATAAGTACCCTGCAAATGCTCATTCAGCACCAGGGTGATGTGTCGCATTCTCTGCTTTAACTCAAGTTTATCCCATCTTTCATCATAAATCCCTGACAGGAAATTTTGGCGATCAAATGAAGGGATCACCTGGCACATCACATTGAGAAAGCGATCGAAAAACCGATCGTTGTAGAGGTTTTTGAATAATTCAGCCATACCAGACCTGTCTTTGTTGGTTTACCATGTGAAGGTAAAATGGCTGGGTGACAACCCTATGTCAGCAGGCTAGGAATTATTTTGCCTCCAATAATTATTGGCAGCAGCAATGGTGGCAAATTCTGCGGCAATGGTTGCCCCGATACTGATGAGCATCGAAGCATCTTCAGCATATTGTGGTCTTAATCGATCTCTGACTTCAGCATCGGGTTGTGTGAGCTTGATGGATAGTCGGGCAAGTTTAACTGCTAATTGACGGCCTTCTTCTGGAGAAGAAGTAATGAGTGAATTACCGGGGATCAATTGAATAGTATCTGACATAGTTCTGAATTTCTTTGTCCATAAAACTCAGAATTGCCAATTCAATTATCAGTGACAATTGTCACAATACCTCAATTTTTCGGCCTTTCTGTACCACTTTTCCTGAGTGACCGAGTTTTTTAATCAGCCTGCTGATCACTTCGCGAGAGGTTCCGAGATCATCGGCAATCTGCTGATGGCTCAGGGGCAGAAGCCGAGATTCTTCAACCAGAGTCCTTTTTTCCAGGTAGTCGAACAACCTGTCTTCAAGGTTGTAGCAAATCACCTGTTTGGTTGTTTCCAGCAAGTTGTTGTAATGTTTTTGATAGGCATTGAGAAGCAACTGGTTAAACCGAGCTGAGGTATCCAGCCATGATTGTACCCTGGTCAATGGCAGCATCAATAGCTTGCTGTCCTTCAGGGCTTTGGCCGTGAAGTTTGCAGTTTGTTGGTCGATTAAGTGAGCAAAACTAAAAATGCAAGTCTCCCCAGAACTGATATAATAAAGCAGAAATTGAAAGTGATCTTCTTGGCTGAAGACACTGACATGACCTTCCAGCACAAGTGGTAGGAATCGGATAGGTTCGCCTTCTTTGACAATAAAATCACCTTCAGAATAGGAACGCAATGAGGAGCAGGATTCAATCTCCTTAATTAACTGGTCTCCCAGGTTGGGGATACATTCGGTAAGCTGCATGCTCAATCTCTATTTGATATTCATAAGCCCTTACGATAAAAGATATCATTTGGCTGTCGATTGTCAACTGCGGGCATCATTCGAATAATCATGAACCTTTCTGACAACGGATTAAACTCCAAATTTCAAGTACCAACACCCAAATGAAACCTGGCCAATCACTTTAATGATCGACTATGGACCATCGACTATAGACTGTCTAACATTACCCAATTAATACCCCAGAAATGGCTTCATGGCCTCCCAAACGGCCGGTAGGTTGCAGCCCAGAATTACATGACCACAACCGGGAATAAGCGATAATTGAGAATTGGGAATGCTTTTATGAGCTGCCAGCATCTTAGCGGGTGAGCTGTATTCATCAGCATCACCACTCATGATGAGCACGGGGGGGGGGCAATTGATCTTTGTGAAGGTTTCTGCACTCACCATGCTATGGTTGTACAAGTCGCTAATCATGGCCAGGCTCTCATCCCAACGTTCAGGCTCTGGCATGTGGTCGAGTCTCTTTTTAAAGTAGTCTGGATAAGCACTGAGCAGGTCTTTTGCGGTGTAGGTAAAGCCAGGGTCACTGTCCTTGACAGGATCATCTCCAGCGCCCATCACCACCATTTTTTCAACTGATTCAGGGTAGAGGGCAGCCAGCTTATAGGCCGCAAAACCACCATCGCTGAAGCCAATTACCGTTACCTTCTCTAAGCCCAGATGGCGAATCATTTTGATCGCATCTTCAGCCCTCTGTTCGTAAGTATAAGGTGCTTTGCCAATGTCAGATTTTACATGACCTCGCATTCCCAGGCAGATGACCTGATAGCGTTCTGCCAGTTTGGGGATGATCCCGCTGAATTCATCGATATAGCCATAAACACCACCGTGTAGCATTAGCAGGGGGGCACCACTACCATAAGTCTCGTAATAGAGTTTTGTGTCTTTATCGGCTTGGAAATAGGCGCCTGCTTCAGGGTTATAGCCATAGGGCACTTCTTGGGCAGACAGCTGATAAAAGATTAGGTAAAGGAGGATGGATAAGCTGGTTCTCATACCAGTAGTTACAAAATCTTAGGGAGAAAGGATTCCCAAAGCTGTTCAATGCGGTACAAGAGCAGGAAATATCAAATTACAAGCTCCAAATTCCAAACCTTCTTAGACATTCCGCGTGTCCTATTGACTATTGACTATTGACTATTGACTATTGACTATTGACTATTGACTATTGACTATTGACTATTGACTGAATTCCGTACCAGTCCATTACCAAGGCATTCTTTTCCAATCTGAGGCTTTCATTTCGTCCCAGTGGTTAATCGCAAAAAGCGCGAGCTCAACGTGGTTATCATACCAATCGCCTAACTCAATTCTTGTCTCTTGGTCCCAAAGAATAATTTTTTCTATCAAAGGATCCAACTGTATTGCTATCTCAGTCCCGTTTTTATACAAAAGCACAAAAGCATCTTCAACCGCGACTGAACCATGATAGAATTTAATGTTTAGATTATGGCTTTCAAGCCTGTTGTGAAGTTCAACAAACAAACCTTTTCCAAAGCCAAAATATCTGGCGTTGAATTGATCAAATCTCTCAATGTAAGGGCTGTGAATTTCTAAAAGAGAAGCTGCACTCATTTCTTACTATGACTATCAACCAATTCCCTAGTTATCCGCAGTGGCGGTCTTCATCATACTTACAGCATCTTTGAGATTGGCTATCATGCCGCGTTCTTCGTCATTACTGGCCAGTCCTATGGCTTTTTCCAGCTGGGTGTCGGCCACATTGAAATTTCCCAGCAGGCCGCTGGTATAGCCGAGTAGGGCAGTGCCTTCAAAGTGTTTTTCATTCTCAACCACTAGTTCGGATAGTAATTCAGAGGCAAATTTCAACATGATCTCTCCATCAAATCGCTCAATCACCTCCAAAGCATTGGCGAATAAGAAAGACTCCTTTTCAAAAGCCTCAACATTATTGGTCATGTATTGCCGAACAGAGAATACGTATTTGTCGTATTCCTCGCGCTCACCATGGTAGAGTTTTTTGGTAATATAGGCCGCTTCTGCCAGATCAAAACCTGACAGAAATTCAGGCAGGACTTTAGTGACTAACTGATTTAATAGTTTCTCATCGCCATACTTGATACTCAGTTGAAGGTTGTCGTTATAAACTGCCTTAATGTAATCTTTATACTCTTCCTCGCCATGGTTCGTCACAATCTCCTCTTTGTGAGTGGTGATGTATTGGAAGGGAGCACCATTCAACTGATTCTCGAAGCGAGCGAGCAGCCAGAGTGTTTCTACATTTGTATAGTCCTCATGAGTCAAACCCTCAATATAGGTTTTGGCCACTTCCTGAGCCTTTTCAGGGTCCACCGCTTCCAGCAGGCCAATCAGCTCCAGGCGTTCGTCATCAGTGATGGTCAGGTCTTCCTGCTTGGAGAGTAGTGCAGGCAGTTTGCCAATTCGCTCTGCCGTTTGTTTGCCATAAGCCAAAAGGGTAGGAGCAGGTACAAAACCACCAATCAGTTCAAAGACCTCTTCCGACTGAGTTAGAAATAACAAAGTAGGGTAGCCATCTACCTCAAATCTTCTTGCCAGTTGAAATCCAAAGTCAGATTCAGCATCAAACTTCAAGTTGATGAAAGTGTCATTAAAATATTCAATCACCGCTTCGTCCGTGTACACTTCTTTGTCCAGCTTGTGGCAGTAAGTACACCAGTCGGTATAGGCATCTACAAATACCAGTTTGTTTTCAGCTCTGGCCTTCTCAAAAGCCGCTGCCCATTCATCTTCATTGGTGATCTCGACAAAATCAATCACCTTGAGCCCATTGCCCCATGCCGGTGCGGCAAAGAACAGTATCAATATGGCAGAACTTAGTATTTTCGGAACTCTCATGCGCCTGGCCTTGTTTGTCCACTTTAACGGACTTTGTTTCAATTCATTATGCTAAAGAGCAAAGTTAGTGCTAAAGTTCCCAATTCCTTGTTAAGACTTGTTAATGAGTAAGAAAACCGTAATTGTAGGCAGTACGCCCCGTCCTTATCGATATGCCCACCAGGCAGCTACCATGCTTGATGAGCGCAATATCCCTTTTATTCCACTGGGCATTCAGGCAGGGCAGGTACTGGGTAGAGACATTTTGAATGTACATGATAAGCCCCAAATTGAGGAGGTAGATACCCTTACCATGTACATCAATCCAGATCGCCAGAAAGACTGGTACGAATATCTTTTATCGCTCAATCCCAGGCGCATTATTTTCAACCCTGGCAGCGAGAATTACGAGTTCAAACAGGTGGCTGAATCAAGAGGCATAGAATGTCTGGAAGCTTGTACACTTGTGATGCTTTCAGTAGGCAATTTCTAATCAAAATTCACTATATTCGTGCGTGCTTTGAAGGCAGCCAAAACCTACCTGAAAAGCAATCAAGTTCAGGGCTGTTTTCTGGTATATTTTTAGCGTCTAATTAGTGTAATGAGCGAAGAACAAGAGAAGAAGAATCAAGACTATTCAGCGGATAATATTCAGGTTTTAGAGGGTTTGGAAGCGGTGCGCAAGCGCCCTGCCATGTACATTGGTGATGTTGGCGTCAAAGGCCTTCACCATATGATCTGGGAGGTTGTGGATAACTCTATTGATGAAGCCCTTGCTGGACATTGCGATACAATCAGTGTAACCATTGAGAAAGACAACTCTATTACCGTGCAAGACAACGGTCGGGGTATTCCTACCGACATGCACCACAAAGAGAAAAGGTCGGCCCTGGAAGTGGTAATGACTGTACTTCACGCTGGTGGTAAATTCGATAAAGATACTTACAAGGTTTCCGGTGGTTTGCACGGTGTAGGTGTAAGTTGTGTGAATGCCCTTTCTATTGATTTGAAAGTGACTGTTCACAGAGGCGGAAAAGAATATCAACAAGAATACTCCAAGGGTATTCCTAAATACCCGGTAAAAGAAACCGGTACTTCCGAGACTACAGGTACGCGGGTACACTTCAAACCGGATATGGGTATCTTCACTGTTGAAGAATATCAATACGATAAAGTGGCCTCTCGTCTCAGAGAACTGTCGTTTTTGAATTCAGGCATTACCATACACCTGCAAGACAAGCGCGAGAAGGATGAGAAAGGCAATTTTATCGGAGATACCTTCCACTCGGAAGGCGGTCTGGTAGAGTTTGTTGAATTCCTTGATGGTTCAAGAGAAACACTAATTGAGAAACCCATCTACATAGAAGGAGAGAAGTCAGGTGTACCTGTACAAGTAGCCATGAGCTACAACAACTCCTACAGTGAAAATGTGGTTTCTTATGTAAACAACATTAACACCATTGAAGGTGGTACTCACGTCTCAGGTTTCAGAAGGGCGCTAACCCGTACTTTGAAATCTTACGCTGATAAGTCCGGATTGCTGGACAAGGTAAAAGTTGAGATTAGTGGTGATGACTTCCGTGAAGGCCTTACTGCTGTGATCTCAGTAAAAGTTGCTGAACCGCAGTTTGAAGGTCAGACTAAAACCAAGCTAGGTAACTCTGACGTGATGGGAGCAGTTGAAACCTCGGTAAGTGAGACACTGCACAGCTTCCTGGAAGAAAACCCAAGGGCTGCAAAAACCATTGTGTCCAAAGTAATACTTGCTGCTCAAGCACGCCATGCGGCCCGTAAGGCCCGTGAGATGGTGCAGCGAAAGAATGTACTTTCTGGCACAGGGCTGCCGGGTAAACTGGCCGATTGCTCGGAGAAAGACCCCGCACTTTGCGAATTGTACCTGGTAGAGGGTGACTCTGCGGGTGGTTCAGCCAAGCAGGGCCGTGACCGTAATTTCCAGGCCATTCTGCCACTGAGAGGTAAGATTCTGAACGTGGAAAAAGCCCAGGAGCACAAAATCTATGACAATGAAGAGATCAAGAACATGATCACGGCATTGGGTGTAAGCTTTGGCACCGAAGAAGACGAAAAAGCGCTGAATATGGTGAAGCTGCGTTACCACAAAGTCATCATCATGACGGATGCAGATATTGACGGTAGCCACATTCGTACGCTAATCCTCACCTTCTTCTTCAGGTACATGAAGTCGCTCATCGACTCTGGCTACTTGTACATAGCCTTGCCACCGCTCTACTTGCTCAAGAAGGGCAAAGACCAGCGCTATTGCTGGGATGAGCAGCAACGACAAATACTCATGCGCGAAATGGCTGGTTCAGGAAAAGAAGAATCGGTGCACATACAGCGATACAAAGGATTGGGAGAGATGAACCCAGAGCAGTTGTGGGAAACTACCATGGACCCTTCTTCAAGAAGTTTGAAGAAAGTGACTATTGAATCAGCTGCAGAGGCAGATCATCTCTTTTCTACACTCATGGGTGATGAAGTAGCGCCAAGGCGTGAATTCATTGAGCGCAATGCTAAATATGCCAATGTAGATATCTAAGATATCTTTAAGAGATAGTAAATAGAGGGTTTGCCGATTTCGGTGAACCCTCTTTTAGTTTAAAGTTATTTAGACCGTAAAACGAGAGTCAGTCACGAAATTGGAAGGGTGTCTGTTGCCTGTGACATGGCAAATGGGGCAATGGGAGAATAGGAGTAATATCCGGGTTTGGCAATAATAAACCCGAATTATGCCAGAGGAAGTTCGCTGCATAATTCGGGTTGAAGGTATCTTAGTCTACTTTGCTTACTTCTATAAAGACGGATTCTTTTTTCAGAATCCCCGTCAGTAAATAGTAGAAGGTGGCTCTGTGCTTGTTTCTATTAGACTCCCCTAAGGCATGGCATACTTCTTTGATCACTTTGTCTAACTCTGGTCCGTCTTCCATTCCTAGTTTATCTATTAGGAAGTTTTTCTTAACCAGAGCCAATTCCTCTTTGTCAGAACAGGCCACAAGTGATGCATCTCTGTCATGGATTGAAGGCCCCAGGTGGTCTACTATGGCATGATAAAGTTCTTCATGAATATGGAAGCCTATATCTCTTGCTTCTTTTTTGAAAGTTTCTAACATCTCTTCGTAAGTCGCCATATTTTAAGGTTTGAGTGTTTAAATGTTTTGGTTGTACAACACAAGATAATGAAATATGATAATACGGACTTAAGTTTTAAATATTATAACACTATAATTTTGGGCGCGGTAATTTGATGAAATGGCTTTATTACCAATACCATATTTCAATGTGCAGAAGTATTTCACCTTCTGACTTAAGAGGAGACATTACAGAGGAGTCTTATTAATTAAAGCCCAGGCCGGGTTTTTCAAGGTTGCGCTCATAAAGCATTTGCATCAGCCCGTCTTTAAGACCAACATCAGGTACCATGATCTTTTTGCAGTCCGCGGCCTCCATCACTTGAAGGTAAATGCTTGTGGCGGGGATGATCACATCGGCCCGGTCGGGGTTGAGTTGTAGTTTGTTGATCCGCTCTTCAATGCTATGAGAAGCTACATAATCCAGCGTCTCGTTCACCTGTTTTACGCTAAGAAAGAGCTTGCCCTTACGGTCTGCCAGCTCATATATCTTATTGATGTTGCCTCCGGTGCCGATGGCAGCTATTGGCCCATCCAGTTTTTCAACTTTTTCTTCTACCCAGCGGCTCATTTCTTCCATAATGGAGCTACTGCCTTTGCGTTCCAGCGTTCGTACAGAACCAGCCCTGAAGGACTTTGAGGCCCATTTCTCTTTGTTCACAATCAGGTTGAGTTCGGTACTGCCACCACCCACATCTATGTGCAGGTACTGATCGTTATCGAGGTGACTCACCACAACATTATTGATCAGTTCAGCCTCTTTTTCTCCATCAATGATGTTGATCTTCAACCCGAGCAGTTGATTTACCTTTGCGGCAAGGGCATGACCATTTTCGGCTTCACGCATGGCTGAGGTAGCACAGGCGTAATAGTCGTCTACTTCATATAGGTGTATCAGTAGTTGAAAGGCGTGCATTAGCCTGAAAAACTTGTCCTCTTTATCAGGCCCAATACGCTTGTATTTGAATACATCGTTGCCTAATCGTAGAGGGAAACGAACATATTCCAGCCTCTTAAACTGGTGCTTACCCTGGTATTCGGTAATGTTGGTTACCTGAAAACGAATGGCATTCGACCCTATATCAATAGCTGCTAGTTTCAAAAAGTATCCTCCTTTTCTAGTTGAAAATAACGATAATTCGCGAACCCTGTATTCGAACTTTCGATGATCGATTTTGATTTTGAAAACAATATTGCATAATTGTATTCGCAACATTGTTGCAAATGCTGGGTGCTACCAAAATCTGAAAATTATGAGGAATAAGTTTTTCGCATTTTTAATGCTGGTATTGGCTACAGCCTGTACCGATACTGGCACCGACTTTCCGGAAGGAGAGGTGATAGGTTACCAGCCCGTCTATGCTGCGGATGTAGACATGACTATTGGCATGGAGGCGGCTCGTGTACCCGGTACCACCGGCAAGATCTTTTTACAAGGCACCACATTGCTTTTAAATGAAGTGGGCGAGGGCATTCATATCATTGACAACACCGACCCCAACAATCCGGTCAATACTGGCTTTTTAGTGGTGAAAGGAAGCTCAGACATGAGCGTAAAAAACAACCTGCTTTATGTTAATCAATTTACCGACATCGTAGCATTAGACTTCAGCGATCCTGAAAATATTCAAGAGATAGGCAGAGAACAGGAAGCCTTCAGACTATCAGAGTCTAACCAATTGGTGCCGCCACAGGCTGGCTACTATTTTGAATGTGCCGACCCTGGCAAAGGCCAGGTGCTCGACTGGAGACTTACCACCATCGCCAACCCTAAATGCTACAGATAATGAAGAAGCTAAGCACATTATTATTATGCGGGTTGTTGCTGTTGGCTTTTGCCTGTGGTGAAGATGGAGACGCCAGTCTAAGCAACGAAAGTTCAGGAACAGGTACTGCTGGTTCATTTGCCTCATTTGTCATTGTAGGCGACTACTTATATGCGATCAATGGCAGTGCCATACATACCTATGAGTTATCTGCCAATGGCGACATTAGTTTCCGTAGTGAGGTAGGACTGGATGCCACCCTTGAAACGGTTTTTCCTTATGGTGAGCTGCTGCTTGTCGGTAGCCAGGAAGGCGTGTTTTTCCTGGATCGTAGCAATCTGGCCGACCCTCAATTCCTTTCAGTATACCGTCACATCACGGCCTGCGATCCGGTAGTAGCTACGGGCTCCATTGCCTATTCTACTTTGCGATCCACCCGTTGCCGTTTTGGTAATGTAGATCAGGTAGACGTGATCGACTTTTCAGACATTGAAAACCCACAGGTAGTCAATACCTATGAGTCTGTTGAACCGCTTGGGTTGGGCATAAGGGGCGATTTTCTCTTTTTATGTGAAGATTCGGGCGTTACCATGTACAACATTAGTACACCAACGGTACTGGCTGAAATGGGTAAGATTGAATTCGATGGGGCCATTGCTCTGGACGTAATTCCGGCCGACCAATACCTGGTCGTAACCACCAATAGGGGCATTTATAATGTGAGCTTCACCGATGTAGGCACCATGTCGGTGATGGGGCAGGTGACTTCCAATTGACTTTCAGCACCCTAAGGATCTTTTATCAAAATGATTGAGTAGAAGTGCGTATGTAGAATACGTCCTTTTATCAATTGTTACCAGGTCCATCGGCTAAAATTATTCACAAAAATTTATCCCAATTTCAACTTTTCCCGTTTCTTTGCATTACTTATCAAGAAAGACAGAGGGACTAGGCCCCGAGACGTCTTAGCAACCTGGGTAATACCTGGTGCTAACTCCTAGCTTCGAACCATCGGAGAAAAGATGAGACTGATCATTTCCCTTCACTTTCATTGGTAAGCTAAATAACGAGATGTTATGGCTTACGATATTCGAGAAATACTAAAAGAGCGCATTTTGGTTTTAGATGGTGCCATGGGTACCATGATCCAGCGCCATACCTTAGAAGAGGAAGATTTCAGAGGTGATCATTTTACAGATCATCATAAAGCGCTGAAGGGAAATAATGACCTGCTATCCATCACCAGGCCCGAAATCATCAAAGAAATACACGCAGAGTACTATCGTGCCGGTGCCGATATAGCCGAAACCAATACTTTCAGTGGTACCACCATTGCCCAGGCCGATTATGACCTGGAAAAAGCGGTGTATGACATCAACTACCTGTCAGCAAAGATAGCCAGAGAGGTGGCAGATGAATTTACCGCCAATGAGCCTGATAAACCTCGTTTTGTGGCAGGTTCGATGGGCCCAACTAACCGCACGGCCTCTCTTTCGCCAGATGTAAACGACCCGGGTTTCCGAGCTGTTACTTTTGATGATCTGGTAGAAGCTTATAAAGAGCAGGCTGGCGCCCTTTTGGATGGCGGAGTAGACTTACTTTTGGTAGAAACAGTGTTTGACACACTCAATGCCAAAGCTGCGGTTTTCGCCATTGAAGAAACCTTTGAAGAAAGAGGGACCAGCTGCCCAGTGATGGTGTCAGGTACCATCACCGATGCCAGTGGCAGAACCCTCTCTGGCCAAACTACTGAGGCATTCTTAGTGTCCCTTTCTCATGTGCCTTTATTGAGCATTGGCTTGAATTGTGCCCTGGGAGCAGAACAGTTGAGGCCGTACTTGCAGACGCTGGCGAAAAAGGCCCCCTTCCATGTAAGTGCACACCCCAATGCTGGTTTGCCCAACGAATTTGGAGAGTATGACCAAAGCCCTGAAGAAATGGCTGAGCTCATCGATGGCTTTATGGCCGAAAACTTCCTGAACATAGTAGGAGGTTGCTGTGGTACTACACCCGATCATATCAGCAAGATTGCCGAAGCAGCAACTCGGCATCAGCCGAGGCCTTTACAAATAGATGTTAACTCAGAGTCAGAGGTAGTTTAAGCCTCTTCGCGATCATTAAATAAACCAAGAATTTCATTTCACCAATGTCTAAAGCAACCCTAAAACTCTCCGGATTAGAACCTCTGATCGTAACATCCGAGACGAATTTCGTCAATGTAGGCGAACGTACCAATGTAACGGGTTCAAGAAAGTTTGCCCGACTGATCAAGGAAGAAAAGTATGACGAAGCACTCTCTGTTGCCCGAAATCAGGTAGAAGGTGGCGCGCAAATACTTGACGTGAATATGGATGAAGGCATGCTCGATGGCAAAGATGCCATGGTCAGATTCCTCAACCTGATTGCCGCTGAGCCAGACATCGCCCGCATTCCCATCATGATTGACTCTTCAAAGTGGGAGATCATTGAAGCAGGTCTTAAGTGCATTCAGGGCAAAGGTGTGGTCAACTCCATATCCCTGAAAGAGGGCGAAGAAAACTTTATAGCCCAGGCCAAAAAGGTAAAACGCTATGGTGCGGCTGTCATCGTCATGGCTTTTGACGAACATGGTCAGGCCGATAGCTATGAGCGCAGGGTCGAAATCTGCGAGCGATCATACAGGGTATTGGTCGATAAAGTAGGCTTCCCACAGAACGACATCATTTTCGATCCGAACATATTCCCTGTAGCTACAGGCATTGAAGAGCATAATAACAATGCCATGGACTTTTTCAGGGCCACTAGTTGGATCAGGAAAAACCTACCTGGAGCCCATGTGAGTGGGGGAGTTTCCAACGTGTCCTTCTCCTTTCGCGGTAACAACAAGGTACGTGAAGCCATGCACTCGGCCTTTCTGTATCATGCTATTAAAGAAGGCATGGACATGGGCATTGTGAACCCCACCATGCTAGAGGTGTATGACGACATACCAAAAGATCTGCTTGATCATGTTGAGGACGTACTGCTCAACCGCAGACCCGATGCCACCGAGCGGCTATTGGAGCTTGCTGAAACAGTAAAGGGCGATGGCAAAAAGCAGGTAAAAGACGATGCCTGGCGCAAAGAGCCTGTCGAAAAACGCCTGGAACATGCCCTGGTAAAAGGAATTGTCGACTTCATAGAAGTAGATACCGAAGAGACCAGGCAAAAGTTTGACAAACCCCTGAAGGTGATTGAAGGCCCGTTGATGGACGGCATGAACGTGGTGGGCGACCTCTTTGGTAGCGGTAAAATGTTCTTGCCACAAGTGGTGAAATCGGCCAGAGTAATGAAAAAAGCGGTGGCTTATCTGCTGCCTTATCTGGAAGAAGAAAAAGCAGCCAATCAGGATACTAGTTCAGCCTTCAAAATTCTGCTCGCTACGGTTAAAGGCGATGTGCATGACATTGGTAAGAACATAGTAGGAGTGGTGCTGGCCTGTAACAACTTCGATATCATAGACATGGGGGTAATGGTACCCGCAGAGAAGATTCTGGACAAGGCCATAGAAGAGAATGTAGACGTGATTGGCCTCAGTGGCCTGATTACCCCATCATTGGATGAAATGGTGACGGTGGCCAAAGAGATGGAGCGCAGGGGTATGAAAATTCCACTACTTATTGGCGGAGCCACTACTTCTCGCATCCATACGGCAGTGAAAATAGATCCGGTTTATTCGGGTTCAGTCATTCACGTTTTGGATGCCTCTAAGAGTGTGCCTGTGGCAGGAGAGTTGACCAGCAAAGAAGCTTATAAAGACATTTACCAGCGCATGAAGGAGCAATACGCTCAATTGCGCCATGACCATGCCAACCGCAAGCAGGTGAAGAATTACATTCCTTTTAGCAGTGCCAAAATGAATTCGCTGAAGGTAAGGTGGTCTGAGAAGTCAATGTCACCCCCTGTGACTTTGGGCAATCAGGTTTTCAAAGATCATGACATAGCTGAGATCAGGAAATACATTGACTGGACGCCTTTCTTCAACACCTGGATGCTAAAAGGTAAGTTCCCGGCCATTCTGGAACATGCTGTAGTGGGGGAAGAAGCCACTAAACTCTATGCCGATGCTCAAAAGGTTTTGGATGATATAGTATCCCAAAACCTGCTCTACGCCAATGCAGTGGTGGGACTTTACCCTGCCAATTCGGTAGGTGATGATGTGGAGGTATACACCGATGAATCCAGAGAAACAGTACACAAGACCTTCCATTTCCTTCGTCAGCAAGGCAAAAAGGGTGCTGGCTTGCCCAACCTTTCGCTGGCTGACTTTGTAGCACCCAAGGGCGCTGGAAAAGCGGATTACCTGGGAGGTTTTGCTGTAACGGCAGGGGTAGGCATAGAGCCATTGGTGGCTAAGTATGAAGCGGATCATGACGATTATAACAGCATCATGATCAAAGCTGTGGCTGATCGCCTGGCGGAAGCTTTTGCCGAGATGATGCACCAAAAGGTGAGAAAAGAATTATGGGCATATGCATCTGAAGAGACGCTGGACAATGAATCATTGATTAAAGAGAAATACCAGGGCATACGACCTGCACCGGGTTATCCGGCTTGCCCAGATCATACTGAAAAGGGCACACTCTTCGATCTGTTGGAAGTTGAGAAAAATACCGGCATGAGCCTGACAGAGTCTTTTGCCATGTACCCGGCTTCATCGGTAAGTGGGTTTTACTTTATGCATGAAGAGGCCAAATATTTTGGGCTTGGCAAGATTGAGAAAGACCAGGTGGTTGATTATGCAGCACGCAAAGGAATGGACCTGGAAGTGGCTGAGAAATGGTTAGCTCCAAATCTCGCATACGAGATTTAAATCCCAAATAGCAAATCCCAAATCCCAAATAACAAAGAGACGCGACACAAATGAAAGTAACTGAACATATAGAAAACGCTAAAGGCAAAACCCTTTTCAGCTTTGAGATATTGCCTCCTGTAAAAGGGGAGAGTGTGCAGAGTATTTTCAATGCCATTGACCCATTGATGGAGTTCAAACCGCCTTTTATCGATGTGACTTATCACAGAGAGGAGTATGTGTACAAAAAGCGCGAGAATGGGCTGTTGGAGAAGGTTTCTACTCGTAAACGCCCAGGTACGGTAGGCATTTGTGCGGCCATCATGAACAAGTATCATGTAGATGCTGTGCCTCACATCATTTGTGGCGGATTTAATAAAGAGGAGACGGAAAACGCACTGATCGATCTTGATTTTCTTGGGGTAGACAATGTGCTGGTGCTCCGTGGAGATGCCATTAAGTCTGAAGGTCGCTTTGTGCCAGACCCTGAAGGGCATTCTTATGCCAGTGAGTTGATGGAGCAGGTGCTGGACCTCAATGAAGGCAAATACCTACACGAGGAGGTCGTGCGCAACAAGACTAACTTCAGCATGGGAGTGGCGGGCTATCCAGAAAAGCACTTTGAGGCACCCAGTCTGAAATCAGATATGAAATACCTCAAAAAGAAAGTAGACATGGGAGCGGAGTACATCGTGACCCAGATGTTTTTCGATAACAAGAAATACTTCGAGTTTGTGGCCAAATGCCGTGAATTCGGAATCAATGTGCCCATCATTCCAGGATTGAAGCCCATTACCACACTCAGGCACATGAGCCTGCTGCCCAGTGTCTTTCATGTAGACTTACCTGATGACCTGGTAGACGAGCTAGAAAAGTGTAAAGACAATGCCGATGTGCGCGAAGTGGGCATAGAATGGGCCGTACAGCAATCTAAAGAACTGATGGAAGCCGGGGTGCCCGTATTGCACTACTACACCATGAGCAAGTCTAAAGTAGTGAGTAGAATTGCCGAGCAGCTTTTCTAGCGAGTCCAGTGGGCAGAGAAATTGGCCGCTCCACTATCAGTGATTTGCCTTAGTCCGGAACCATCCGCATTGATGATGAACAAATGCAGGTTCCCTTTGATGGGTGCGGTAAAAACAATTTGGCTACCATCTGGAGACCAGCTGGTTTTGTAGGCCCAACTGGCACTGTCCTGCCAGTCGGTAAAGGTGAATTTATCGGTATTCAAATGCTTTGTCAGGTTCTGAATGCCAGCACCATCCTGATTCATGATGTACAGGTCTAGTTTCCCTTCCCGGTTGCTCAAGAATGCCACTTGATTGGCAAGGGGAGAACAGGACGGAGCCATGTCATGAGAAGAGTGATTGGTCAGATTTATGGCCTTATCTTTCTTCAGGTCTACACTGAATATATCATAAGCGCTACCCGATTTTGAACTGAATATGATTCTTTGATCATCGAATGTCCATTGTGGGGTAAATCCGCCTCTCTCGGTTTGATTTAGTGGTTCCACCTTATCCGAGGCCTTGTCCCATATAAAAAAGTCCAGTCGATCTGTGCCCCAGTTATACTCTACATACACCACTTTTTTCCCATCATGCGACCACTGAGGTCCATATTCGTAATTAGGCCTTTTAGTAAACCTCCTGATATTGGTGATTTCTCCCGCGTTATAATCTGCAATGGCCAGTTTCCAACCACGATAGCGGTAAGTGCCAAAAATAATCTGGTCCCCTTTCGGGGAAACAGAAGCATTGGCTTCACCGCGCCTGGATACTGTACCCTTCATTAAAAGTCGATGCTGCCCGGTAACCAGGTCATAACTCATCAAATCGGGCGTCTCCCCGGTATTTAGCTTTTTATCGGCTTTGGCATAAATGATGTTCCCTGTGTTTTGAGCAGCGCAAAGCGGGGCCAACAATGCCAGTGTCATTAGCACAAAGACTTTCTTCATAAAGGCCAAGCAACAGGAATCTACGGGTCAAAGCAAACGGGCTGTGACGATTATCAATTTTTGGGATAGAATCATTAACGGCCTGGTAGCTTATTTAACCCTGCCAATTCGCGCACCCAGCCTACCAATATGCCACTGATGTCGTCTTCCCATTTTCCAGGTCTGCCAAAAAAGGAGTTCTCTGGTGTAGGGTGGATGGTATTCCAATGATCGAGCCCTGGGTACTCATACAGTTGGTGGTCTTTATGGCCTTTACGGTCCAGTAGCTGCATGATCATCTGGTTGTCGTAGGCTGACATGATCCAGTCGTTGGTGCCGCGCATGATTCTTAAGGGTACTTGTAGGTTCTCCCAGCCACCGGCAAAGTCAAAGTCTTGCAATTGCTGGTAATAGCTCACAGGCCTGCCGTACATGTGCTCACTGCCATGGTAGTTGAATTCTCTGATGGCAGGGTAGGCATCAGTTATTTCCTGATAGGTTTTCTTCTCGATTAGCATACCGTGATAAAGTGGGATATAGGCTTCATTCATCATACGGGCAATTTCAGTTTCGGAATTCCCTTCCATCTGCTTTATCCGTCTTTCTATTTCCAGCATATGCTCATACCAGGTTTTGAAGAACGTGCCATCTGATATCACCCCAGCGAGCCCAAACTCATTGGCCATGGAAGGAGCAATGGCACTGCCCATGCTCGAACCCAAAACAATGATGTTGGTGGTATCTACATAGGGCTTTGACTTGAGCAAGCGAATACCTTCTCTGATGCCCTCCAACTCGGTATGAAAGTCGGTTTGACTGCAGGCACCCTGACTATCACCAACCCCCGGTTTCTCAATTCGCATCACTACCATGCCCGTTTTCTCTACCAGGTCGCGAATTACCTGAGGCCAGTTGCCACCTCGCTGACTGTACACTTCCATGCTGCTACAGCTCAGGCCACCAATCATATACAGGGCCGGTTGCTTGCCTTGCTTATTCTTAGGTCGTGTAATGATGGCCCGTTGGGTAATACCAAAACGGGTAGTAAACTGCTCATAGAAAGTATCAAGTCCAGGGTGTGTTTCAAGCTCCCGAGGATTGAACATCACACTTATTTCTCTAGAGGTAGTTCCCGACTTCACCTTGATGCGGGTGGCTGTATTTCCCCTTAAGGCATAGCTAATATCATCCCAACTCTCACTGGTGGCAGCAGTCCCATTCACAGACAATATCATGTCACCAGCTACCAGCCCAGCCTTGTCCAGCGGACTGCCATTTTCAACAGTTTTGATTACCGCGCCAGGGGTGATGGCTGAAGGACTCTCAATGGTTGCTTGCCAGGTGGCTCTTCTTAAGAGTTCTTGAGCTGCTGTTTTTAGACTGAAGAGGATTAAAAGGCTTAGGAAAAAGCTAGTTTTGCGCATGAGTTTTTGCCCAATGATAGGTGCTTCTATGAAGTAGAATGAGCATATTATGTCAAAAGCCCTGCTTTTTATGTCACCATAACCAATTGCATGACGTAGTAAATGATCAAATGAAGACTTATTATCTTTTTGGCTCCCGGGTCTTGACCCATGTGATTTTTTGGCTGGCCTACTTTTTGGCCTTTAGCCTGATCTGGCAAAAAGGCGATGACCTTTACCAGGGCTTTTACCTTGAGTTTATACTCTTACCTGCCCGAATAGGGGCGGTATATCTCATGATCTATTATTTGCTACCCAACACCCTCTTGAAGAGAAAATGGTGGCAGTTTGCACTGCAATATGCCTTGCTGCTTTTGCTGGCAGGCCTGGTGCAGCGATGCCTCATCTTCTTCTTTTATGAGGCTAATCGAGGTGGCGCCTTTTGGGAGATCGTCAGCTTCCAGGGCGTGTTACGGGCAGCCATATTGGTCAACTCTACCATAGTGGTGGTAGCCGCTGCTAAGATGGTATTGCTCTATCTGGATTTGGAAAGGAAAAGCAAGGAAGGCAAAGTGGAAGAACCACTGATTGAGATCAAGTCCGAACGCAGGTTCTTCCGCCTCAAACCTTCAGAGATCGCCTACATTGAAGGCATGGGCAACTACATAGTGTACCATACACGTGAAGGAGAAAAACTCATCCGTTATGCTACCATGAAGGAGGCCCTGGCCGAATTGCCGGATGATTTTGCCAGAATCCACAAGTCCTACATTGTGAACAAACAATGCGTTAAATCCTACAATAACGAAAATGTGGAGGTAAGGGGAGAGTTTCTTCCCCTGGGCAAAAATGTGGAGCTTCAGTTTTAATCAATTATTCGTTGAAGTTCATCTCGTATCAATTCAGAAACCATGTCTTTTGAACTAAAATCGAGCAGGTTAATAATTATTTGTACATGAGGTTCACCCGACCTCTCAATACTTCCATTGCCATTTTTATCTATGCCAAATTGAGCCACTAAATTAGGGGTTGAGTACAATTTGCTAGTCCGTATCAAACCTCGGCAAGGGTCTTCAAACTGGTGCATTTTTTTCGCCAGAACATCATAGATAAATAGTGACAGAAGATCTTCATTATTCAATCTGCCATTTTTATCGGAATCTTTTTGTGAGGCACTTATGATAATAAAAGGTGCCTCATTTACACTAAAAATATCGAAATCATCAATGCTGGTTTTTTGATCGAAGAGAGGTGTGCTCTGGTTAGTTTTTACATCATAGACCAGAAGGTTGTTTAAGTCGTGGTGGCCAATCATCTCCGGAAAGGCTTCTGTTGTGTTTAGTATTCCTAGGATATGGTAGGGGAATTCCAGGTTGGACTGACCAACAGGAATTACGTAAAGCTGCCGTGCAGAATCTATTCTTATTGGCATTTTGAGTGAAATGGCCTGGTCTCTTAAGATAGAATCACCTTTCTGCTCTGTTTCTAAGGTTAGTCCAGACTCAAACGGTTCGTGACTTCTCAAATCGATGAATTCTTCAATCATAAAAAATGAAGAAATGATGATCACCGCAGCAAGGGCCACAATTGTGATGGTGCCCAGAATAGCAATGACTCTTTGGTTGTATTTGTTTAGAACTGACATCTCTTAAATCTTTGATTTCCATTAACTCACTTTCAGTTATTGTGCCAAAGGAAAACCTGTGTCATTTAGGCAGGTTCAACACTCTCCTGAAAAGCCGTAATGGTATGGAAAGCTAGAAAGACTCTCCAAAGCTGATGTAGAAGCCAGATTGGTCGGCATTGCCAAAAGCGACATCTAATCGAAGGTTGGTATTACCCTCTTTGTCTACCAGAAAGCGGATACCTGCACCGTAATTGGGTCTGAATTGGTCGGTGAAATCCCCAAGCCTTTCATTGATACTAGAGATACCACCAAAGAGGGTTCCGCCTATTTTCCAGAAGAGGTGAGTGCGGTATTCTGCTTGTAGGGTGCTAAGGTTCCTGTCGCGAAAACGGCCAAAAAAGTAACCCCTCACGAAATCATCTCCACCCATAATGGCGTAGTCGTAAAAGGTAGGGCTATTGAAAGAGAAGGTATTATAAAGCCTCAGGGCGATGGTATTTTCTTTCCAGCTAAAATACCTTCTGAAGTCTGTTTTGAGTTGTGTGTAGCTTCTGGTACCCCAGTTTTGAGAAAGCTCCAGGAAACTATATTTCCCCGCTGTGGTATTTAGCAGGTTATTGCGAGAATCGTGGAAAATAGCTGCCTTGAGACCGTAAGTTTCAGACGGAAGCAATTCATCATAGATGGGGAGGTCGGGAATTTCTCCCAGATTTTTGTAGCTGAGGTAGCGCAAGCCCATTCCCACAAAAAGCTGATTGCCCAGGTTTTTAAAGTGGCCCAGGTCTATGATGATGCGATTACTTTCATAAAGCAGTTCATTGGTTTCAATGGAGTTGGCACCGATGCCATAGAAGAAGTCGGGGTATTTAGAGAAGTGGATGCGCCCTTTGCTAAACCAGGCCTCCTCTCTAAAGAAGTAGTCCCATTCAATTTCAAAGACCGATTGCTTTCGCCAGGTATAGTTGAATTCTACTTTGGCATTGGAACTGCGCGTAATTCCGTCTTGATAGAGGTCGAGTGTGAAGAGGCTCACCGCACCTATTTTAGTTTTCGTTTCTGGCTCATAGCCAAAAACAGGTACGGGCAGAATTTTGACCTTTTTGCGTTGAAGCGAATCCTGACTCTTTGCAACAAAGGCTAGTAATAACAGCAAAAAAACGAGTGAGGATTTAAGCTGCATGCGACTCAAAGAATTGAGCAATTAGTTTTCTGCCAAAAAACCAAAGTGCCAGGCTCACCAGTAAGGAGGCAAAGAATGAAATGAGGAAGAGGTTGGCGTCTTGCGACAGGTTGCCGAAATATGCGTAAATAAAGCAAACGGGCAGATAGCCGATAAAGCTGAGTAGCATAAACAGCCGTAAATTCATGCGGTTGTAGCCCGCTGTGAAGATGATGCTTTCAGAAAGAATGGGGATGCCCCGTGTAATGATAATGCCCACTGCTCCGTACTTCTGCATGATGGCTTGCGCTCGTGCATCAGCCTTAGACCTGAAAGCAGAAAGCCTACCCAGAAAATAACCCACAAGAGAAGAAACCAGCACGGCCACAAGTGAAAGTCCCGCTCCTTTGAGCAGTCCTAAAACCAAGCCATTAGAGTACATCACAATGCTGGAGGGTACGGGCAAAACAATGTCAGAGGACAAAACGAGGAAGCTCAAACCGCTGTACCCTGTCTGATTAGTTTGTGCAGTAACGAGCATTTCTTCAAAGTAGTCCTCCAGGTTTTCAAAAGCCACGAAGAGCACGCTGATGAGTACAATGCTGACGATGAGGGGAATAAGAATCTGCTTCATTGATTAGCGGTAATGGCTAGCACTATGGGTTTTGTCTGCTATTAAAAATATAAAAATACAGCAAGAATAATCTGGATTCCTGCTATTTATCAGGCCATGTCTTTCAATGCAGCCACAAACACATCCAGCTCCTGAGTGGTGGTGTATACATTAGGCGTTATGCGGCAGCCATGTACGCTATTACCATCAATGGCTACGGTCCAAATCTTATATTTTTCCAGCAAGGTTTTGGCCAGGTCGGCTGGTTTCATGCCTTTGATGCCCACATTGGCTATGGCGCAAGAGCGAGCAGTATCCTCTGGGGTATTGAGAATGACGTGGTCGAGGCCACGGACTTTTGATGTCCAGTAGTTTTGAATGTAGCGCAGCCGGGCCTCCTTTCTTTCTCCACCAATCATGTTGTGATAATCGATGGCATTGCCAATGGCCAGGTCGGTGTGCACAGGGTGGGTACCGGTGTGGTTGAGCCTGGAAATGTCGTTTTCTTCTCTGGGGCCTTCGGCAAAGGGTGGCCATATCTGATCCGACTTTCCTTTTCTGACAAAGAGAAAACCGGCTCCCAGTGGCACACTGAGCCACTTGTGCAGGCTGGTGCCATAGTAGTCGCAGTCCATGGCGGCAATGTCCACTTTAATGTGACCGAAGGCATGGGCGCCATCTACCATTACCTCCACACCACGGGCATGGGCCATATCGCATATCTTTCTGATGGGTAGAATATGGCCGGTAATGTTTACCATATGGCAGACCATGAGCAGCTTGGTTTTATCGGTAATGGCGGCTTCATAGGCTTTTACTACCTCCTCATCATTCTTTGGGTTCATAGGTACATCAATGACCCTGCGGGTAATGCCATGACGCCTTTCTACCTGCTTAAACATGTTTTGCATGGCCCCATAATCCTGATTGGCCATCACCGCTTCATCGCCTGCCTGCCAGGGGAAACCACCTATGATGGTGTCTAACGACTCGGTAGTGTTGCGGGTAATGATCAATTCATCGGCCTGGCAATTGGCCATTTGGGCCAGCTTTGCCGCTACAGCATTCTTATTGTCCCACTGCACGGTACGCATGTAATAGCTGCCCTGGTAATTGACCTCACGCACATGAGCAAGAAACAGCTCCAGCGTAGGCTGTGGTAAAAAGCAGTAGTAGCCATTTTCCAGATTGATGTAATCAGACTTGAGCTTGTAATCAGCCCTGATTTTAGCCCAGAATTCTTCATCTGCTGCCAATGCATTGGGTGATACATGTGCTACCTCGTTCACCAGTTTTTCAAGGTGCTGAAAGAGGGGAGAAGCCGCTAAACCCATGGCGGGTAGGCTTTTTAAAAAAGTACGTTTGTCCATGCCTGCAAAAAGTGATTGGAATCAATTTACCACATTCCAATCACTTTTGTAAAGGCTATTATACCAACTACTCATTGGCCAAAACCTGGGCCGGGTTTTCCCTCACTCGCCTGATGGCCTGATTGGCTATTAAAGACATGGCCACGAACAGTGAAAAGCCAGCTACAGCCAGAAATACAGGCCATTGGCTGCTCAACTCTATGCGATAGGCAAAGGCCGACAGCCAGCTTTGCACCGTCCAGATGGATAGGGGGATGGCCAGCACATTGGCCAAAACAATGACCCAGGAAAATTCTCTGCTCAGTACCCAAAGCAGCTGGTCCAACCTGGCACCCAGCACTTTCCTGATAGCGACTTCTTTCACCCTTTTAGAAAGACTGTGACTGATTAAGGCAGTAAGCCCCAGCAGCGAAATGATGGCCGCCAGCCAGGCAGAATGATTGATCAACGATGCCTGACGCTCCTCTGCCTTGAACATATTGTCGAAATAGCTGTCCATGAAATAGTAGCTCAATTGGTAGCTGGGGTCGGCTTGCTGCAACACAGAGGTGATATGAGCAAGGCTTGCTTGTAAGTTGGCTGCATTGAGTTTTATGGTCATTTTTAGTCTGTAGGGATCATCCAGACTCAACACCAACGGAGCGATTTGTCTTTTGAGGTTGGTATAATGAAAATCTTCAACCACGCCCACAATAGGCCCGGTGCGTCCAGCCATCACGATCACTTTGCCTAGTGGATCTTCTCCATTGGGGAATAGCATTTTCTCCCCAGTACGGTTGATCAAAAAAGCATTTTTATCTGTCACCAGCTCTTCTGAAAAGTCGCGGCCCTTGACCAGCGAAATGTCATGGGTGTTGATGAAGTTGTGCATGGTGCGCAGTTCACCGATGGGCTGGGCTGTTTTGCTATCAGCTCCTTGTAAGTAGACGGTCTGTCCGCTAGTGCCTGCACCCAGGGCCGACTGTGCACCGGTCACTTCCTCAATGAGAGGCGACATGCTTAGTTCTGCAGCAATGCTTTTATAAACCGCCTTCTGCTTCTCTGTTACATTGTCGATTACCAACACTTGCTCCTGATCAAAACCCAGGTCTTTGTCCTTTACATAATTGATCTGCTGTTTGAGCAGCCATAGGTTAGTCAGCAGCACTATGGCCACTAAAAACTGTAGGGTAACCAGCACCTTACCCCCTCGGGTACCTCTTTTGAAGCCAGGGAAGTCGCGTTTCAGGATTTTTGATGGCCTGAAAGCCGAAATGAACAGAGCAGGATAAAGGCCTGCCAATATTCCAAGAAGCACCACCAGACCCAGCAAGACTACGAGTACCACCGGACTGTCCCAGTAGTTGATCTGCGCATCTATCTGCATGATCTCCTTGAACCTACCGAAGGTCAACTGAACCAGACCTAATGCTAAACCAGCGGCCATAAGACAGAGCAATACCGATTCTCCCAAAAACTGAAACACCAATTGACTTCGCCTGGCACCAATGACCTTGCGCACGCCAATCTCCTTGATGCGCTTTTCGTAACCCGCGGTGGTCAGGTTGATGTAATTGACTATGGCAATAAAGAGGATGAGCAAGCTGATGCCAGAGAGCAGGTACAGGTTGTTTTTGCTGCCTGCATTCATATTGCTGGTAATGTCTTCTGAATTGAGGTAGATATCGGCCAATGCCTGCACCTGATTGTCAGAACCCGAAATAAAGTCGCTGAATCGCTCGTCCATTTGGGCATTGTAGAGTGCATTCACTTTTGGTCCTACCTGGTCCAAGCTGGTTTGTTCGGCCATCAACCCATAGCTGTGAAAGTCGAGCCCGCTGCGATAGGCCCAGGCATAAAGGTCCGGGATGTTATCCAGAGAAATGACCAAATCAAACTGGATATGCGATTGTCTGGGTACTTTCACCACATCCAGTATGGTATACTCGGTGCCCTCTATTTTGATGCGCTGTTCCAGGGGTACTTTGTCTCCAAATAGGGTAGTGGCCAGGGCCTCGCTGATGATCACTCCCTGGTTATTGAAAGTCTCAGGTTGACTGCCTTGCCCATATAAGGAATTGAAACTGAATATCTCAAAGAAGTCGTGGTCGGCATAGAGCAGGTATTGGTTTTGGTAGGTCGACTGGCCAAAGACGAGGTCGGTACGGCCGGCATTGTAAATTCTGGTGGCATGGGTGATTTCAGGAATGTCCTTTTTCATTTCTGGTGCTACAGAACCAAAAGAGATGGCCGAAAGCGAGTTGCGACCATTGTTGGTGGTGTATTTGGAAATGACCCTGAAGATGCGATCTCCCTTTTCGTGAAAGCGATCGTAACCCGATTCGTGCTGAATAAATAAGAAAAGCATGAGCGAAACAGCGATGCCTACTGCTAATCCGGAAATATTGATGGAAGTGTAAACTTTTTGGCGCTTAAACGCCCTGACAGTCGAAAGAATGAAGTTTTTAATCATGACCTGGTTTTAAAAAAATGAAACATACAAAACGTATTGCCCGCCTGTATCTAAGATGAGCCAGTTCGGCCTTTGGTTGCACACAGTGGGTTTTTTCCGCCTTTTAAAGGAGACTGCCTGGATTGCCAATCGTTACATAATATGACTGTGCTTTTTTGGGTTCTTGGTCAATTTTTAAACAATTCAATCCGGAGGCTGTTTTTTCCACATATCCCATTTTTTTGTGGAAACACAACTGCAACATATCACAGAAGAAACCAGCGTAGAAGACAGAATTATCTGTTATCTAAACGACCGTGACAAGGATGCCATCAAATTGGTATTCGACAATTACGGGCCTGTGTTGCTGAATGTGATCAAGCGCATCGTTCAGGACCAGGCTTTGGCCCAGGATGTACTGCAAGATGCCCTGGTCAAAATCTGGAAAAACAGTGCAAGTTTTGATTCTGAAAAAGGCAGCCTGTTTACCTGGCTTACACGTATTTGCAGGAATGCAGCCATAGACAAAACCCGTACACGAGATTTTAAGCAGACAGAAACATCCAGAAATGGAGTTGACCTCGTAAGTATATCAGATACTCCTGGTCAGGACACCGAACTGGAACAATTGTACATGCGACAGCTGATAGATCAATTGCCTGAAAAACAGCGTCAGTTGATTGATCTGTCATATTTTCAGGGGTATACACAAAAGGAGATATCAGAAAATCTGGAGATGCCCTTGGGAACTGTCAAGACGCGAATCCGGTTGGCGATTAAACATTTGAGATCGATTATTTAAGGTGGATATCAAGGAATACATAAGGTCAGGCATTTTAGAAGCCTATCTCATGGGAGAGCTTAAAGATGATGAGATGCAGGAGGTAGATCGTCTTGCAGCCATTTATCCCGTAATCAAGAATGAGCTGGATGAGTTGCGCCTTACCCTGCTTGATTATGCCAAGGGCACTGGACAAACTCCGTCAAACAATGTTTTGGAAGGTGCTATGGATGAGATAAGAGAAGAGGAGAAGGATACGTTTGTACGCGTGCTGCACGAAGAGGAGCAAGTGAAGATTCAACGTGTCAATGCTGTGCCGCTTTGGTCCATTGCTGCTAGTATTTTACTCTTTGTAAGTGTAGGTTTCAATATTTTCTTTTTCAGCAAGCTGGAAAACACCCAGGAAGACCTCTTGGAAGCAGATCAGCAAAACTTATTATTGGCCGACCAGGTAGACAATGCCAGCCAGGAACTGGACTATGCTGCTTTGCGCATCGCGCATTTTCTGAACAAAGACAATCTGCATATTCGCATGGATGGCACAGATCTTTCGCCAGAGTCTTTCGCGAATGTGTTTTGGAATACTAAGACTAATTCTGTTTTCATCAGTGTGGACAATCTGCCTGAACCTCCACATGGTCATCAATACCAGCTATGGGCCATCAAGGCGGGTCAGTCACCCATTGATGCCGGCATCTTTGACCATACCAAGCTCATTCAGGAGCTGAAGGTGATTAAAGGACAAGTGGCAGCTTTTGCCGTAACCCTTGAAGTAGAAGGGGGTACCCCTAATGCTACAGTAGAGAAAACCTTTGTGAAGGGCTTGTTGAAGTCCAGCTGATTGACAAATCCGTCAACCCTCATTTCCACATTTATCAGACATTAACTAAAGGGCACGCATTCCCCGTGTGAAAAACCCTTATGGTTAAAATCTTTTCCCTATGGCCATAGAATTTACCTGAAGATTATTATGCGTTGCTCGGTTTTTTCTGATGAAATCGTCCTTCATTAAGTGCTAGAGGCTTAATCTGGAATTTTTTAAAAAAAGTTACCTTCCAAAAATCCAAGGCCCAGTACCAACGCGTACTTAGGGTGTATTTGACAAAAACAGAAACAAACATTATAAAAATGAGAACTCAAAAATTAAGCAAAATCGTATTTGGTGCATTGGTAGCACTCTTCGCTATTAGCACTTCAGTACAGGCTCAGTCTAAAGACATTGTAGACCTGGCCGTGGGTAACGACAACCTCAAGACTTTGGTAGCGGCTGTAAAAGCTGGCGGACTGGTAGACGTTTTGAAAGGCGATGGTCCTTTTACAGTCTTTGCCCCAACCGATGAAGCATTTGCTGCCCTGCCAAAAGGCACGCTGGAAATGCTCTTGAAGCCAGAGAACAAAGACAAATTAGTGGCCATTCTCACCTACCATGTAGTATCAGGCAAAGTAATGTCAGGCGACCTGTCTAACGGTATGAAAGCTGCTACTGTACAAGGTGGTAAAGTGAGTGTATCTATCAAGGGTGGTGTGGTGAAAATCAACGATGCCAAAGTGATAGCTGCTGATGTAAAAGCAAAAAATGGAGTAGTGCATGTGATCGATAAAGTGATCTTGCCTCCAAACATGTGATGATTGATTGAGTCTGGATCAAATTCCGGATAAGCGTTGTTGAGAACCCTGACTGCTGAAAAGTGGTCGGGGTATTTTTTTGTTGCAGGCCTTTACCAGGTGATTTAGCGGGTATTTGATTATGGGCGATTTGGCGCTTTTTTGAACCTCACATTCTGGAGAGTTTTGATAAAAAAAGAATCCACATGATCCAGCCCAATCCCTTCTTAGCATTTAGACTCAAACATGGGAAGAACTTCCGAATAATCCTTGAGGCCGAATTTGAATACAACCAGGCCCGCGAAATTTCCAATTCCTTTTTCAATCGCAAGCCCAAAGCTGTTGCCTATCCCCGCAATACCGCAGATGTAGCCGCTTGTATCGCTTTTTGTAAAGAACATAAAAAGCCTTTCCGGGTGCGATCAGGCGGGCACAATCATGAAGGCATGAGCTCGCTTGACGAGGGATTGGTCATTCGCATGTCGGACATGAGCATGATACAATACGAATACATGAGCGAACCTAAGGACAGAAAATCGGTCGACCCAATCTCCGCCTGGATAGGGGTGGGTACCAAGTTGGGCACTGTCTACAACGAACTGGAAAAGCTCAATATGATTATACCTGCGGGTGGATGTTTTACGGTAAATACCGGTGGTCTGGCCCTTGGAGGCGGATGGGGCATGCATTCGCGCAAGCATGGTCTTACCTGTGACAATCTGCTGGCCATTGAACTGGTGACTGCCAAGGGCGAGCCGCTTACCGTAACGCCTGAAAGTGATGCTGAGCTTTTCAGGGCGCTTTGCGGAGGTGGACAGGGTAATTTCGGGGTTGTAACGCGCCTTCAATTGAGACTGCATCGTATTGGAGCCAACCAAACCTGGTTTCGTTTTGGCTGGAATGCCGATAAACGAGAAGAGGTGGCCAGGGAGTGGATGAATGTACAGTCCTCTTTCCCTAAAGAACTCACCTCTTTTGTGCGTATGTCGGTGACCAGACCTGGAGATGATAAGACGAAAGAAAACAGGGCAAAAGAATTCCCCATTTATGCCGGGGGACTTTTTTATGGTACAAAGGAGGATTTGAAAGCCCTTGAGGGCATTAAGGCTTTGCTGGATATTACGAAGCCTGTACGCATTGAGTGGCAGGCTAGCAGGGTGGCCGATATATTTAGCACCATAACGAACGGGTTAATTCCAGAGACCATTTACAGCCTGTTTGGTTATGACGAATTCACTATGGGGCTTGTAGGTGGAATGGACTTTGATACGAGTAACGGGGATTGTGTGCTGCCAGCACCACCTTCTGTGAATTGTAACGCTCCCCATCCTCACAAAGTCAGTTCTGCTTTTCCTAAGGGTGATGGACCTGAGTTTAATAAGCGAATGGCCGCGGCTGTGGCCAGTTACCTGAATGGCTCCGCTTTTGATCCTAATGTGCGCTCTTATATGACCTTTCACGCCATGGGTGGTGCCATTAAAGATGAACCAACTGCAGGCAGGGCATTTCCATGGGCCAACAAGGAGTTTTTGTTGCAGTTTCAAAGCTGGTGGAATTATCCTGAAGACCAGACCAGTAAGGATGGTGAGGCTTGTATGGCAGAGATCAAAAGGAAAGAAGAAGCTTTCATCAACTGGGTGAAACATTTCAGAGGTGCCTTGGCCTACCATGACCTTGTGGAAGGAGCCTTTATCAATTTTGTAGACAAAGACTTGCCTGCAAAAGACAAAAACACACTGCTGGCACACTACTTTGGCAAGCCCGATCAGCTAGAGCGCCTAATGGAAGTAAAGCAGCGCATTGATCCTAAGGATCAGTTCAACTTTCCAATGAGCATACCGCTTCCTGAGCTTAAGAAGTCTTCGGAGAGCTCTAAAGTCTAAAACAATTCCTTCAATGCAGGCTTTGTCACTTTGCCCATGGCATTTCGTGGCAGGGCCTGCAATTTTAAAAATCTTCTGGGCACCTGATAAGCTGGCAATCGTTCTTTGAGCCAGGAGGTAATTGCAGATTCGTCAAGTTCCTGATGGTCTGCCATCACTATGCCGGCCGCTACTATTTCGTCCCATTCTTCATCGGGAATACCCACCACTGCACAGTCGGCCACAGCGGGGTGGGAGCGCAGTACCTCTTCAATTTCCAGGGCAGAGATTTTATAGCCACCCGACTTAATGATGTCGACAGAGCTACGCCCCATGATGCGGTAGCTTCCTTCGTTCATTACGGCAATGTCTCCCGTTTTGAACCAGCCACCTGAGGTAAAGGCATCTTGAGTGGCTTCGGCCTTGTTCCAATACTCCTTGAACACATTCGGGCCCTTGACCATTATTTCTCCTGACTCGCCCTTTTCGACTTCCTTACCTTCTTCATCTACTAACTTAACCTCAACTCCAGGCAGTGGTTGACCTATGTGACCTGCCCTGCGTACTTCATCATAGGGGTTGCTGATGGCCATGCCTATTTCGGTCATGCCATATCGCTCCAATAGCTTTTGTCCCGAAATCTGCTCCCAGCTGTCCATTACGCTAACTGGCAGTGCAGCAGAACCAGAGACCATCAACCGGAACCTGGATAAGGCGCTATACACAGCTGCTTGTTGCTCTTCCGACAACTCCTTCCAATGGTCTATGAGTTTGTAGTAAATGGTAGGCACGGCCATAAAGAGGTTGATGTCGCCAGCCGAAAGCCGATCCATCACCTTGGCTGCATCAAAGCTGGCAAACTCGCAGCAGGCTCCGGACCATAGGGCACATAGCAGCACATTGACCAGACCGTGGACGTGGTGCAAGGGCAATATATTGAGTATATGGTCCTTTTCAGTCCACTGCCAGGCTTCAACTAAAGTCTCAATCTGTGATTTGAGAATGGCATGCGTGCTCACCACTCCCTTGGGCTTGCCGGTGGTGCCGCTGGTGTAAATGATCAAAGCCCTGCGACTGAGGCTTACTTCCGGCAAGTCACTGGCTGGTGCATTCAGTTGACTGGTCTCAAAGTGATTGTATTTGCCTGATTGTATTTCAGGTGCAAGCAAATCTTCAAATTCAGCATCTGCCACCAGGTACTTGCATTGAGCATCTTCTAAAACATACTGCAAAGCGGGTAGGGGGCTGTGCAGGCTTAAAGGAACCGCTATGCCTCCGGCACGCCAAATGCCTAAAAGAGCTTTTACATAGTCAAAGCCTGGGCGAATCATAAAGGCCACCCTGGCTTCATTCAGGTCTTTTTGCCCAGCCAGGAGGGAAGTGGCTAGTTTGGCGGAATGACCTAGCAGGTCTTGATAAGAGTAAGTTTGACCACCAGAAATGATGGCAGTTCGTTCTGAATAGGCATGAGTTTTCGACAACAACTGCTGCATCTTTCAAAGATAATGGCTCATGGAACTTTCAGTAGCTGTGAACTATTGAATAATTGAAGATATTTGTGACCAAGAGATGATGAAAATAATCGAATGTCCACGCGATGCCATGCAGGGCCTGCATGAGTTTATTCCAACCGAAACCAAAACGGCCTACATCAATCAATTGCTGAAGGTGGGTTTCGACACCATCGATTTTGGCAGCTTTGTATCGCCCAAGGCCATACCGCAGTTGAGAGATACTGCCGAGGTGCTAGCTGGATTAGACCTGTCCAAGACGCGCTCAAAACTGCTGGCCATCATTGCCAATAGGCGCGGGGCAGAGGCCGCGGTGAGCCACGAGCAAATCCAAAATCTGGGTTTTCCTTTGTCAATCTCTGAGTCTTTCCAGCAACGCAATACCAACAAGAGCATAGGCCAGGCGCTGGAGCAGCTGCAAGAGATACAGAACCTGTGCAAGAAGCATGGCAAGACGCTGGTGACTTACATCTCCATGGGCTTTGGTAACCCCTATAATGAGCCATTCAACGAAGAGATAGTGGGTGAGTTTGCGCAGAAGCTGGTAGACATGGAGGTGGAGATTATCTCCCTGGCCGATACCATTGGGGTGGCCCAACCCGACCTGATCGATCGCATCTTCAAGGCTTCAATTGCATCATTTCCTAACACCGAAATAGGAGCGCACTTTCACTCAACACCAAACACTACCACGGAGAAAATAGCCGCTGCCTATGAGGCCGGTTGCCGCAGATTCGATGTAGCCATTAAAGGCTATGGTGGCTGCCCTATGGCCAAAGATGAGCTTACAGGTAATATTGCCACCGAACGGCTCTTGTCCTATTTTGATACAGTAGGGGTTGAATCAGGTCTCAATCAAAAGGCTTTTGATGAGGCCTTGGCCATGTCTGCCGGTGTTTTTCAATTTGCCTAGTTGGCTGATTTACCCAGTTTCGTTTCCAATTCTTTAATTCTATCAGCTTGATTTTGTATGGTCTTATTAAGTTGAATAAGGTGCAAACTTAACTCCTCAATGTTTTTGAGTAGCCTTTTATCCATGTCGGCCAATTCGTAGCCATCCTTTTGAATTTTTGAAGCAGAGGGCATACCTGGTAAGTGTTTTTGGGTGATGATATACTGCTCAAACTTCTCTAAGGACTGTAGGTCATAATCGTTTTCAAAAACATAATCGGGCCAATTAGTGGCTGCCTTGACCTTGACACTTTCCGTAAGAATACTACCGGCTACTGCTAGTTTATGACCATGAGTAGTTGCGGTGCCAATGCCTACATTGTCCCCATCACAGTAGATGGCAGCACATGAGCCTGTGCCATTATTAGGGTTGAATAGATCAGCAATTTCCTGAGGGCTTAATGCCTGATTGTAGATCCTCACATCGTCAATGGCACCATCAAAAGTTCTGTCAGTGCCATAAGGCCAACTTCCTAATCGGACGTTATAGTCATTGGCAATTACTGCTAAAGTATATGCATCGGTAAAACCTGCGGCAATGTCGTCCACGTAAAAAGTCACGCCTGTTCCGACCTCAAAGACAACAGTCACCATGTGCCACTCATTTTTGGTGATGGTTCCATCTTCAGACCATAAATTCACATTATTGATCTTTAAGCCAAGCTTTTTGTTGCTACTGTCGCCAATGAAAAAATCCCAGCCATCATACGTTCCTCCAAATTTGCTTACAATTCTACCGTAATTGCCTTCACCTCCACTATTTGCATTAATCCAGACACTTATAGTGAAGTTGCCTGTAAGGTCGAAATTGGAATGATCCGAAATTTCTATATAGTCATCAGCACCATCAAAATTATATGCCCCGTTGGCATTGTTGTCACGGTCAATTGTGCTTGTAGCACCATAGACTATTCCGTTGTGGTTGTTACCGGTTTGATCACTTGCATTACCGTCTAGACTCCATTCTCCAATTAAGCCATTGGTAAATAAGTTGGCAGATGTGGCAGTGATGACAAGAATCAAAAGGAGGAGGGTGATGAGTTTCGTTTTTTTCATAGTTGCAGTTGTTATCTCAATTATGTTCCATGAAAAGTGTCTTGGTGAGCAATAAAGATTAGGTTTTTTTAAAGATGAGTAGAACTATGCCAAAGTGCGTACAATTCTCCCTTTAAGCTTTATTAGCCATTTGTTCTTTGATACGGCCTGGAAACTCTGTGAAGATGGCATTGACACCTTTTCGTTCCATATCATTGATTTCCTCTACTGAATTGACCGTAACTACGGATTCTCCTTCTTCCTCCCAGGCCCAAAGTTTCCTGCCGCGCTTTTGCACGTGCCTTACAATGCGGGGAGTGAGCACTGTGATTTTGCCAAACTTATTGGGGATTATCAGAATGTCTCCCTTCAGGGCAAACAATGCGTCTAGCATCATAAAGCTACTGTAGATGAGCTTTTTGGCTTCCTTAGTAGCCGCGCCATAAGTGAGATTCGGGGCCTTATTTCTGAAGGCGGCTATGATATGGTCAAACTCGCTGGCAATGGCCAAGTCCTTTGGTTTGTGCTCATCTATGAGATCCAGAATGGCGTCAACAGCCCTTAAGTCCGGTGTATGGACATCCAGTAGCAATCTGGCATTGGGAAATTGTGTGAACACCTCTTTGAGCCTTGGTACCCGATAGCTGCTCTCTTTGGCACCATCAAAGCTTTCACCAGCGTTGAGTTGTTCAATTTCATCCATTGATGCACTGGCAATTTCCAAGTCGGCACCAGTAGTGCGCATTGCATTTTCATCATGAAAAAGGATGAGCTCTCCATCCTTAGTAATCTGCACATCCATTTCCATGCGCCAGTCAGGGTTAACCTGTTGGCAATGTGCAATGGCTTCCAATGTGTTCTCGGGGTTTTCGCCTCTACCACAGGCATAGCAAATGATTTCCATAGCAGCTCATTTATCATTAGAACTAAAAAATGCATAAAAAGCACAGCACTCAATCTCCTGACCAATCGGGGTAGGTAATGAAAACCGCGAGCAGTTTAACATCCTCCTTCAACGCCAGCTGGCCAGATACTTTTTTGGAATACTCAAACGAACTTGTTGAAAGCTGATCTACATTTTCGAAGATCTTATTTACCCACCTGATAGGGTAATTGACCATCTCTACTGAAGACCTTACTGGCTCAAAATCACCGCTGTCAAGCAACTCACGAACTTGTGCATCTGTTAGCTGAAATACGGCTACTGAATACCAGTCCAGTTTATCTTCACATTGAAGCATTTCTGCTTCTTTGAGCATTTCCAGCTCAGATACTTCTACATAGAAATCTCTGTCACATATAGAAGAGGTGCAACCTACCCAGGTCATGGCTAAGACGACCAATAAGACTGATTTGTTAACGGTTTTCATTTCGTTGATCCAATTTGATCTTGGCTTTTTTCTTTGCTTTGCCTTTTACTGCTGTCATAACCAGAGCTTACCGTTTAAATTACCAATATTTCACTCATAAAGCAGCGGCTCTTGCGTTTTCATCAGAGTAAGGAATATTCTAAATTGTGATATGCGCAGACTTTCCATGTTTCTTATCGGCCTTTCGTTTGTTGTTCTTTCAGGAAGAGCGCAGCAAGTGGCCGATGCACCTGAAAATGGTAGTGCCGAAGCTAATGCAGTTAAAAGCTTAAGTGGCAAACTAAAGACGGTGAACCCGGCTGACCTGGGCATAGATGCCCTGGCATTGGAAACGGGCATAAGGTCTATCATATTAGAAGCCCTTGACAGTGCTGCCTTCCCTGGCTGCCAGATTTTGCTGGCCAAAGGAGGGAAGGTGTTTTACGAAGAGTCATTTGGCTACCATACCTATGACAGCTTGTTGCCGGTAAAGAATTCAGATATATATGACCTGGCTTCTGTGACCAAGACCACTGCAGCCACCCTTAGCTTAATGAAGCTGTACGATCAGGGACTGTTTGATCCTAACCAAACCTTTGGGCACTACTTCCCGGATATTGCTAAGGGTAAGAAGAAAAAGATGGTGATGCGCGATGTGTTGGCTCATCAGGCGGGCCTCAGGGCATGGATTCCTTACTGGTCAGAGTCACAAAAGAAAAACGGCAAATACAAGCGAAATACGGTTTCAAAGGACTCCTCGGCCAATTTTCCCTATCGCATATCAGAGTCAGGGCTGTTTCTTCACAAAGATTATCGAACACGTCAGATTTATAAGATGATCAGAAAGTCGAAGGTGAGTAAGCAAAAGAACTATCTCTATTCCGGGCTGTCATTTTATCTCTACCCAGAGCTGGTGCAGCGCATTACGGGTAAGTCCTTTGACCAATTCCTGGCCGATGAGTTTTATGAGCCATTAGGAGCCGAGACTTTAGGGTTCAATGCAGGTGAGCAGTTTGATATGGAACGCATCATTCCCACAGAGGTGGATAGTTTTTTTCGCATGCAAACCCTGCAAGGGGTGGTTCACGATGAAGGAGCGGCCATGATGTTGGGTGTATCTGGCAATGCTGGTCTGTTTTCAAATGCACGCGACCTGGCCAAGGTATATCAAATGCTGCTCAATGATGGCACCTATGCAGGCGAACAGTACCTGAAACCAACTACTGTAGAAGAGTTTACCCGTTGCCAATTCTGCGAAACAGGCAATAAACGGGGAATGGGTTTTGACAAGCCCTTGATTGAATACAACCCCGTGCGTAGCAGTGTGGCCATGGATGCCAGCCCGGAAAGCTTTGGCCATAGCGGCTATACAGGTACGCTGGTTTGGGCCGACCCTGCCAATGACCTGCTGTTTATCTTCCTATCAAACCGGGTGCACCCCACCAGAAACAACAGGAAGATTTACACACTCAACATCAGACCAAGGATTCACAACCTCGTTTACGATTTGCTTGAAAAGGGGAGTGGCAATACAGAAAGTGGGCGCTAGTCTTTTTTCTTGATTGTTCGCTTTTCTCGTGAAAGCTTGAACAGCATGTAGCTGATGTTAAAGCTCAGCTTATTCTGAGGCTGAAAGCCCTTTCCAGTAAATCTCACCCTGGCCGACATAGACAACTTTAATGGATAAAGCCCCAGGCCCATCGAGGGCCAAAGGTTAACTGAATGACTTTCATAATCAGTTTGATGAGCCAGCTCCAATCCAAGAGTGATCATGTTGGCACTCACCCAGGCACCCGCCTTGCTGCCATGGATCAATCTGTTTCTGTACAGCCCAAGCTCTTGACCAAAGTAGAGGGTACCACTTGCGGCATGAATGTATTTAGACAAACTCGATTTGGCATAGCCGAATTCTATGGAAGTGAAAGTAGCGTCAAGGCTATCAAATTTAGGGCTACTGTTGAAACCTATATAAAGGTCTTTCAGGTCATAAGTGCCCCAATCTACCCTGTATTGCAGACTGTCTTGCCCTTTGAGCTGTGATAAGGAGACCAATAGCGTGATGGCTACTAAAAAATACCTCATGTTGGCTTTTGAGCATATCTCAATGCAGAAATCATGCCTTAAGTGCTCGCTAGCAAAGCTGATATTCTTTGCCAGGCATGGCCTTAACAAAGCCGGAAAACTCTAGCTGTAGCAGTACACCAGCCAGTTGGCTCAGTGGTATTTGCGACTGCCAGCTCAATTGATCGATGTGCAGTTGCTGGCCGTTTTTAAGTAGTGTGTCCACTACCTTTTTCTCTTCTCCTTCAAGGCCCAGGTAGCGCTGGTTTGCATTTCTTGATTGAGTTTCTTCTTGATCATCCCAACTGAGTTCATTTACTACATCTTTGAAAGTAGTGTAAATGCCTGCTTTCATGTTTTTAATGAGCAGGTTGCAGCCTTCAGAATACGATTTGCCCAGTTCACCGGGTACGGCAAATACTGGCCTGTCGTAGCTGTGGGCTATGTTGGCACTAATGAGTGCACCGCCTTTTCTGGCCGCTTCTACCACTACCAGGGCATCGGACATACCGGCAATGATGCGATTGCGGGCCGGAAACAGCCTGGGATCCGGCTGCGTACCAATAGGGTACTCGCTGAGTAAACCACCATTGGCCAGCATTTCGGAAGCTGTTTTCGCATGCAGCTTCGGGTACATGCGGTCGAGTCCACAGGCTAATACGGCTATAGTGGGCAATGATTCATTCAAAGCTGCCCGGTGGCTTCTCACATCAATGCCATAGGCCAATCCCGAAACGATGGTAGGCTGCTGCTTACGTGCATCGGACACAATCTCATCAGTGGTCTCCAGCCCGTACCGAGTGGCTTTACGACTGCCTACTATGCCCAGTGTTTTCAAAGGGTTCAGGTTCAGCTTGCCTTTGGAATATAGCACAATGGGGGCATCATTGATGGCCAACAAGCGCTTGGGGTAGGAGGCCTCCTTGTAATAGTGAATGTCTATGTCCTGTTTGGTGGATGCTTCAATGACCGCCTCTGCTTCTGTCAGCAGATTGTTCTGTTGAGGTATCAGGGCAGATAGTTTGGCCCCCACACCGGGTATCTTGGCCAGCTTGCCTTTAGGGGTACTTAGTATCTGCTTAGGACTCTCAAAGTAGTTGATGAGTTGCTTGGAAAGAACAGGACCGATTTTGGGAATAAGAGATAAAGCTACCTGGTAGAGCTTGTCTTCTGTCATGGCAGCTGGTTTTTCATCTCTTCCAGGAAGCCTCTGATTTTTTTAAGTGAGTCAATCATTTCAGCGTTGTCATCAATGCTGTTCTTACTTTTCTTAATGTGGTCTTGGGCGCCTTGCAGGGTGTAGCCTTTTACTTTAACAAGGTGATAGACCAACTTGATTTTTCTAAGGTCTTCCTGAGTGAATTTACGGTTGCCCTTTTTGTTCTTTTTGGGTCGGATGAAATCGAACTGGGTTTCCCAAAACCTAATCAGCGAAGTAGCCACGCCAAGCTCTTTGGCGACCTCACCAATGGTGAAGTATTTCTTCTCTATAGGCTTTGCTTTGTAGGGCATATCAACAAGTTACATAAAAAGTGTAAAAGAAAAACTTTAAGTAGGCCTTACTGTTTTGAAATTTTTCCTTCTGGCGTAATAAGCAATGTTGACCCGGGAAAATCTTCACTGGAAAGCGAGCGAATTAACTCAATGGCTTTGCCTGCCGGATCGAATACGGCTATGCCTGGCCTTATCTGCTTGGTAGGTATAATACTGCCCTCCACCAGATTGCCGGTTTCAAGGTCAAGACTTATGTCCATGATGGCGCTATTACCCCTTACGTCCCTAATGTTCACGTTGCCATGAGTAAGGAAGTTGCCCAGCGAATAAATGATCAGTTTGTCTTTGTATAAGTCTATGCCTCTGAGTACGTGCGGCCCATGACCAATTACCAGGTCGGCTCCCGCATCAATTACCGTTCTGGAAAACTGCACCAGATTGCCCCGGTTCTCTCCATAGTAGGTTTCGGTTTCGTCTTTTACATGTTGGGCATCCAGGCCTTCAGCACCGCCATGAAAGGAGACCAGCACAATGTCACATTTAGCATGGAGCTCTTCAATCACTCGCTTTGCCGTGGCCAGGTCAGACACGCGGTACGAGATGCTAGAATGTCCAAAAGCAGCAATGCCTATTTTCTTGCCCTTTACTTCCATTACAATGGGAGCTTTCTTGGCTGCATAAGAAATGCCCATCCGATCGAGCGTGCTTTTGGTATGTGATACACCGGCACTGCCATAGTCTGAGTTATGGTTGTTGTCCATGCTCATGATGCTGAAGTGCATGTCTGCCAATGCCTGGGCATACTTGTCAGGCATGCCAAATTCGTAGCAACGGCCTGCCTTGCGTGAAGCTTCACTGCATTTTCTGGGAAGAATGCCATCTTGGATGAAAACGCCTTCCAGGTTGCCGAAGGTTACATCAGCACTGTCCAGATAAGTCGCGATCCTTTGTGCAAATACCTCACCGTTGCCTGCTGGTAGAATAGGGCGGGGGGTTACCGAGCCCAGCATGATGTCGCCCACTGCTTTTATTCGCAGGGTTTGAGCGTTTAAGTTGATGGCCATCAGAATACCAATGGCCAAGCTGAAGAACTTGGTGAGCTTCATATGAATCTATGAATTATCGATTTGAGTAAGAACCCAACGATTGGTTCTCTATAGAAGACAAACGAAGGATCTCCTCGTATTCTTCTGGATTGAGGTCTTTATAAAAATAATTAACTGGATTGACGGCTTTACCGTTGATGTGCACCTCATAGTGCAGGTGAGGGGCAGTAGACTTACCGGTATTACCCACAAATCCTATCAAGTCGCCACGTTTGACAGGCTGACCTTTTCTTACATTGAACTGACTCAAATGGCCATAAACGGTTGTGTAATGGTCCCCATGCTTCAGCACAATGTGCCAACCTAAGCCATTAAAACTCTGGGTTACTCTATCAACAACGGCATCACCAGTGGCATATACAGGGGTGCCTTGTGGCGCTGAAAAGTCAGTGCCCTGGTGCATCTTCTTCACTTTCAAAATAGGGTCTGTTCTAAACCCAAACCCAGATGATAATCTTCGCAACTCTTTGTTAGAGACTGGTTGAATGGCCGGGATGGCCCTGTAAAAATCTTCCTTGCCTTTCGCCAAGAGCAAAATCTCATCATAAGACTTAGTCTGGATATACATTTTCTTTTTCACCCGGTCGATTTTATTCAGGGTGTTTACTACCAATTCTTTATTATCAAGGTCACTTTCCAGAATACTTCTGTATCTCAAAGCACCACCCGAACCTGCTTCCCTTACCGTTTCAGGAATAGGTTCCGCTTCAAAAACGACCCGATACACGTTATCATCTTTCTCCTGAAGCACACCCATCATTTGCTCCATATTGATCACTTCAGCACCCATAAAGCCTACTTGCTCTTTCAGGTTTTCGATCTCACGAGCTTGCGCTACCGTTTTTGGGGTTTCGAAATATTGACTCAAAACCACCACAATGGCTGTGGCAAATACCAATACCAAAGACAGAAAACCCATTGCATTGATGAATACATCACGTTTTCGCACCTTAATGCGTTCGTATTTGCAGGTCTCCGTGTCGTAGTAATATTTTATTCTGGCCATTGAGAATCCTTTATGAAATTCGTCTAATTTTGTGCCTTTAATGCCGAAAGCACTAACTATCAGGCAAAAGTACGAAAATTAACAATACGCTTAGGCGTATCAAAAGTTTACAAACATGCAGTCGAAGGAAATCAGGTCACGATTTATCGAGTTTTTTGAGTCGAAATCGCACCACTTTGTTCCCTCATCACCCATGGTGAATAAGAATGACCCTACACTTCTTTTCACCAATGCGGGCATGAATCAATTCAAAGATTATTTCCTGGGCAATGCTCAGGCAGACTATACCCGTGTGGCCAATAGCCAAAAGTGCCTCAGAGCCTCTGGTAAGCATAATGACCTGGAAGAAGTAGGTATTGATACCTACCACCATACCATGTTTGAAATGCTGGGCAACTGGTCTTTTGGAGACTACTTCAAAAAAGAAGCGATTGAGTGGGCATGGGAGCTGCTCACGGACGTGTATGGTCTTCCTGAAGATCGACTGTATGTTACGGTTTTTGAAGGTGATAAAGGTGATGGTCTGGCCTTCGACCAGGAAGCTTACGACTACTGGAAAGCCTTGATGGACGAAGCCCGCATTTTGGGTGGAGACAAATCGGACAACTTCTGGGAAATGGGCGATACAGGACCATGCGGACCTTGTTCAGAGATTCACATCGATCTGAGAAGTGATGAAGATATAGCCAAGGTGCCAGGCAAAGAGCTGGTGAACATGGATCACCCTGAGGTGATTGAGGTATGGAACCTGGTGTTTATGCAGTATGACCGCAAGGCTGATAAAAGCCTGGTCAACTTGCCAGCCCAACACATTGATACCGGCATGGGTTTCGAACGCCTGGCCATGGCCATGCAGGGCAAAAAGTCGAACTATGACACAGACGTATTTACTCCGCTTATAGAATATATAGCTCAGAAGGCAGGGGTGGAGTACAAAGACGATGAGCAGACAGACATCGCACTACGTGTAATTGTAGACCACATTCGCGCCATTACCTTTGCAATTGCCGATGGTCAGCTGCCATCCAATAACAAAGCAGGTTATGTCATCCGCAGAATCCTCAGAAGGGCTGTACGATATGGCTATACCTTTCTGGGCTTCAAAGCACCGTTTTTGCACGAACTCATCCAGATTCTGGCCATACAGTTTGATGGAGTGTTTGATGAAGTTACCAGTCAGAAAGACTTCATAGCCAAGGTGATCAAAGAAGAGGAGGCTTCTTTCCTCCGCACGCTGGAGAATGGTTTGAAACAGCTGGACCAGATCATGTCTGGCCTGAAAGCTGAAGGCAAAGACACCATCGATGGCAGGGCTGTTTTTGAGCTGTATGACACCTTTGGTTTCCCAAAAGACCTCACTGCGCTCATTGCACGTGAAAATGGCTTCAAGCAAGATGAGGCAGGTTTCCAGCAGGCAATGGAAGAGCAGAAGCAACGCTCAAAGGCCGATGCTGCTCAAGAAACAGGGGACTGGATCACTGTTCATGATGAAGACAGCGTGGAATTTGTCGGCTATGATGTGAACGAAACACAGGCCCGTATTATCAAGTATCGCGAGATCAAAGAGAAGAAAAACACGGTCTATCAGGTGGTGTTGGATCAGACACCTTTCTATGGAGAAAGTGGAGGTCAGGTGGGCGATAAAGGAACTTTGACCAGTGATTCTGAAACGGTAAAAGTACTTGATACTCAGAAAGAAAACGACTTGATTGTTCATTATACCAATAAGGTGCCTGATAACCCTGCTGCAACCTTCGAGGCCAGCATTGATACAACAAGAAGAGACCTGATTCGCAATAATCACTCGGCCACTCACCTTTTACATCAGGCCCTGCGCGATGTACTAGGCAACCATGTGCAGCAAAAAGGCTCGCTGGTATCTGACAAGGTGTTGCGCTTTGACTTTTCCCACTTTGCTAAGGTAGAACCAGAGCAGCTAGTAGGGATTGAAAAGATTGTAAACGAGCACATCCGCAAAAATATTCAGCTTGATGAGAAGCGCTATGTGCCTATTGAAGAAGCCAAAGGCATGGGCGCAACGGCCCTGTTTGGTGAGAAGTATGGTGAGTTTGTAAGGGTTATCACTTTCGACCCTGAATACTCGGTAGAGCTTTGTGGCGGTACACATGTAAATGCTACAGGTGATATTGGTATCCTCAAGATTACTTCTGAATCGGCTGTGGCTGCTGGAGTAAGAAGGATAGAAGCACTGACAGGCCCTGGAGCTTTTGCTTACGTGCAGGAGCAGGAGAAACTGCTGAAGTCGGTAAAAGACTTGTTGAAGAACCCTAAGGACCTTGAGAAGGCTGTCAATGCTTTGCTGGACGATCAGAAAAAGCTGAGCAAAGAAATTGAAGCACTGCACAACAAGCAGGCAGGACAGGTGAAAGACAACCTGATAGGTGATGTTAAATCGCTGGGTGATGTGAATGCACTGGTGGCCAAAGTAACACTACCCAATGCCGATGCCTTGAAGAAACTTTCCTTCGAAATGAAGAATGAGGTTGAGAACCTTTTTGCGGTACTGGCTGCGGACATAGCTGGCAAACCTCAGATTGCTGTGGTGATTGATGAAAGCCTTGTTTCATCTAAGGATTTGAATGCTGGTCAGATCGTTCGTGAGCTGGCCAGAGAGATAAAAGGTGGTGGCGGTGGCCAGCCTTTCTTCGCTACTGCTGGGGGAAAAGACCTGGCTGGCTTGGATGCAGTTGTGACCAAGGCCAACGAAATCGTCAGTAAATTTTGACTAGTCTAAAAATCAAACTTAAAGAATCTGGCTATCAGGCTACTATAGGTCTTGAGGTGCATGTTCAGTTGAATACTGAGTCCAAGCTTTTTGCCTCTGATTCAAATGCTGCTACTGAAGTGCCCAATAGTCACATCAGCGTTATTACCATGGCCCACCCAGGTACGCTGCCAGTGGTGAATGAAGCGGTGGTAGAAAAGGCCATTAAAATGGGACTGGCCTGTGGCTGTGAGATTACGAAAGAGCACCATTTCGCCCGAAAGAATTACTTCTATCCCGACTTACCAAAAGGCTACCAGATCACCCAGGACAAAACGCCCATCTGCGTAGGTGGGCAAGTGGCATTGGTAGGCGAGGGCTTGACCCGAACGCATACTGAGTTGCATCATATTCATCTGGAAGAAGATGCCGGTAAGTCGATACACGATGATGGGCCAGATACGCTTATTGATCTGAACAGGGCCGGCACGCCTTTAATAGAAATTGTGACTGAGCCAACCATGACCAGCTCGGCTGAAGCCATGGCCTTATTGCAAGAGGTCAGGCGTCTTGTGCGATTTTTAGGTATATCAGATGGCAATATGGAAATGGGGGAATTGCGTTGCGATGCCAACATCTCCATCAAACCCATTGGCGCTGAGCAATTGGGCAATAAGGTGGAGATCAAAAACATGAATTCCATCAACAATGTGCGCAAAGCCATTGACTATGAAATTGAGCGCCAAATGCAAATGGTAGCCGAGGAAAAAGAAATTTTGGTTGAGACGCGCACCTTTGATGCCCAATTGGGACAAACCTTTGGCATGCGTTTCAAAGAAACCATGAACGACTACCGGTATTTTCCAGATCCTGACCTTTGCCCCATGGTGGTAACCAATGAGTATCTGGAAAGCATCAAGGCCAGTCTACCGGTTTTGCCAGAGGCACTTCGGGCCAAATTCTCAAAGGAATATCAGCTACCAGACTATGATGTTTCGCTTTTGGCCGAGGAGAAGGAAACTGCTTCCTTTTTTGTTGCGTTATGTCAATATACGCCTCACTATAAAGCGGCAGCCAACTGGATGAATGGTCCGGTAAAGGGTTTGTTAAATGAGCAGGGTGTACGTATACAAGATAGCGGACTTTCAGCCAAAGGGTTGAGTGAATTGATTGAGATTGTGGAGGGAGGCAAAGTGAGCTTTTCGATTGCTTCGCAGCGTATTTTGCCCAGGTTATTGGTAACAGACCAATCGGCTCTGGCATTGGCAGAGTCTATGAATCTGATCATGCAAGGCGATGAAGATGCACTTTCAAGCATGATTGAAGAGGTATTGCTATCTTTACCTGATAAGGTGCAAGCTTACCGCAAAGGAAAGAAAGGATTGATGGGGCTGTTTATGGGCCAGGTGATGAAAAAGAGCCAGGGTAAAGCAGATCCTAAAAAATTGCAAGCGTTATTGCAAAAAGCTTTAAACGAAGAGTAATGATTAAGAAATTACTGTCAGTGGCCATGTTGGCACTACTATTATCTGCCTGTTCTACCAACAGCAATGTGATAAAGATTGTGGGCAAGGTAGAGAATGCCATTCCACAAGGTGAAATTACTTTGGATAGGTTTGACCAGGGTAGGACTGTACCTGTTACCACTGCCTACTCCGACCATAATGGAAAATTTGAGATTGAGGTGGAAGTGGATGAGCCTGGCTTTTACCGCATCAATGTTTATGGTCAGCAGTTTAGCACCTTAGTACTGAATAAAGACAATCTGAAAGTTGAAGCATCGGGCCAGGGTGGCAATGACATCAAAGTCACCGGTTCTCGTGATATGGATTACCTCGCAGAGGTGGATGAATACATGGCAGGCTTTGCCAGCAGAATCACCGAATTCAACCAGCAATATATGAAGGTTCGCCAGGCTGGAGATGCTGAAAAACTCAATGAGCTGACAGACGAAGGAATGGCGCTTGATTATGAGAAAACAAGCGGGCTGAAGAAAATGGCCATGAATTTCGATAAGTCACTGGTGAGCCTCATGATTGTAGACTACATCCAGAACAAGACGGATGAGTATTACTTTCTAGATAGCCTTTCTCAAAAACTCAATAAAGAAATACCTAATTCTAGCGCTGTACAACTCTTTGCCACTAACCTGGAATATTTCCGCCCTGTGGTGGGAATAGGAGATGTAGCGCCAAATATTACTTTGCCCACACCTGGTGGAGAAGACGCAAGCCTGACAGACCTGAGAGGTAAATATGTATTGCTGGACTTTTGGGCAGGTTGGTGTAAGCCGTGCAGAAGAGAAAACCCCAATGTGGTAGCCATGTACAATAAGTACAATGCTCAGGGTTTTGAAGTATTCAGCGTGTCTTTAGACCGCAGCAGAAATATGTGGGTGGATGCCATTGCCAAAGATGGTCTTCGTTGGCCTACACATGTATCGGACCTTCAGCATTTTCGTTCTGCGGCAGCCATCCAATACAAGGTCAATGCCATACCATTTGCCTTGCTGCTCGACCCTGAAGGACGGGTGATTGGTAAAAACCTGAGAGGGCGCATGCTCCAGGCCAAGCTGGCTGAAATATTCGGAGCAGAAGGAGAATAAGCCGATTTAAAACATTTCTTTAAGCGCTTTCCATAGCGCTTTTTTCATGTCCAGGTTTTCGCTGATGGCCTTAAGCGAATCAGCTTTGAGGTAGACTTTCCTGTTTATCTGAGTCAATTCATAGTTGCCCACTTCCATCAGTGCTTGCACTTTATGAGTGCCAAAGGCGAATAGGTGGCGATGGTTTTGTTCGGTTAAAAGTGCATCAACCTGATCTTCAGAGGCATTTTTTACATTGACCAATAAAATATCATCGCCTGTTCTGTTAATCGCTGTCATTATTTTACCCAAAAGCGCTTTCAAATTGTTTTCCAACACTTTTTCGTCAGACTCAACCAGTACCAGGCAATGCTTCAGGTTTTTACCCAGTGTAGGTAGTGGCTTAAGATAAACGGGTTCAGGTTCTTCTGCCTTTAAAGGTTCGAACAGGGCAGGAGCTTCTTTTTCCTCGGCTGCAACAGGTTCTACTATGGCAGGCTTTTCAGTTTCCGGTTCAACAGCAGTAGGTTGTACTGGTTCAGGTACAGGCTCCTCAGTGTGTTCAACTGGTTCAGCCGCTGTTTCGGCCACTGGTTGTACTGGCTCGGCAGCCGTTGGTTGACTGGGCGCTTCGGCCCCAACTGGAGCAGCGGCAGGCGTTTCTTCTTTCACCTTGGGCAATTCCTCCTTTAGTACATAAATGTCTTCCGTGATGAAATGGGCAAGAAAAGATTTGTCGGCCATGTGAGGTACTTTCTCTTAAAGTTAAGAAGCAAAGTGAAAGCAGCCTTAATAATTAGTCGAAAATACTCTTCAATTCAGTGGCATCTTCTGGCTTCATGCGTTTGGCTAGTACCAGTCTCAATTGTCTTCTGCGCAGAGCGCCATCATAAAGCTCTTTTTCCTCTGCCGATGCAGGAGCTAGTTCAGGAACATCAATTGGACGGCCGCTTTGATCAACTGCCACAAAAGTGAAGAAGGCACTGTGACTCTCGAATTTGGTACCTGAAGGAATGTTCTCAGCATAAACTTCCACGTAAACCTCCATGGAGGAACTGAATGCCCTGGTCACCTTGGCGGTGAGGGTCACCACATCACCCAATTGTATCGGATGTCGAAATGAAATGTTATCAGCAGAGGCGGTAACTACAATGCGGTTAGAGTGCTTTTGTGCGGCTATGGCCGAAACAATGTCCATCCAGTGCATGAGTCTGCCACCCATCAGGTTGTTGAGCGTATTGGTGTCGTTGGGCAACACCAGTTCAGTCATGGTTACATAGGAATCCGCACAAGTCTTGCTCTTCTTAGCCATAGTTTCTTTTGTTTGGCGCGAAATTAATCAGGGCATTGATCATTTCTATGGTTATAACTCTGTTTTGATGAAAAAGATTCGGTCTTAAGCAGTGATCAGTTGAATGACAATAAGTTGATCAGTATGAACATGCTAAATAACTGATTCCTAATTACTGATTTTCTGATAACTGTTCGCCTATCCCTTCCAGCCATCTTCTCCCAAGAGGGGCACAAAGCGGAAGTCGGTGAACTCTTCTTTCTTGATCTTTTGAGCATCCACCTTGGTGAGGCGCAGCATCTTCTGGGTTTTGGCATTGCCAACGGGAATCACCAACATGCCGCCAATGTTCAATTGGTCAATCAAGGCAGTAGGCACAGCAGGGGCACCGGCCGTTACAATGATTTTGTCATAGGGCGCAAAACGAGTGAGCCCCATGGAGCCATCGCCCTGGAAGAATTGAGGCTTATAACCCAAAGTTGGCAAAAACTGCCGGGTGCGTTCGTAAAGCTTTTTCTGGTATTCGATGGTGTACAGTTTTGCACCCAATTCCAGCAGCACAATGGCCTGGTATCCCGATCCTGTACCAATTTCGAGTACTTTTTCGCCTGGCTTTACCTGCAGCAGTTCAGACTGAAAAGCGACTGTATAAGGCTGAGAGATGGTTTGACCTTCACCAATGGGGAAGGCTTTGTCGTCATAAGCATGTTCAATCAGGGCGCTGTCTCCTAAGAAGTAATGGCGGGGGATTTTGCCAATAGCGGCTAATATCTGCTGGTCTTTAATACCCTTGCTTTGTAGGACTTTCACCAACTGCCTGCGCATGCCCTTATGTCTGTAACTGTCTTCCATCAACGCAGCGAAATTATTAAAAATATTCACAAGGAGGACTAAGGAAGGTGTCCTTTCAAAGAACACCTTCCTTTATATTTTTCATCGTCAAATGATCATGAACATCTGACAATTAAGCCAAGATGTCGATTAACTTATTTTTCGTACCGGGTTTCCTTTCAAAGGAGTAATGGCATGAGTATTTTGAAGCCTTAAATTTTCAGGCATGTTTACAGGCATCATAGAAGCACCAGGCACCGTAGTCGGTATCAGACAAGAAGGCACCAATTTTCATTTTGATATCAAAAGCAGTATCAGCGATCAGTTGAAAATTGATCAGTCGGTCGCACACAGCGGTACCTGCCTCACTGTGGTGAAGGTAGAAGGAGATGTGCATACTGTTACTGCCATTGACGAGACGCTGCAGAAGACAAACCTGGGCGACTGGCAAGAAGGGACTCAGGTAAACCTGGAGCGCTGTATGGTGGCCAATGGCCGCTTTGACGGGCACATTGTGCAAGGCCATGTAGATCAGGTGGGAACGATGACAAAAGTGCAAGAGCAGGATGGTAGCTGGCTTTTCGACTTTGCCTATGATACTACCCAGGGAAATGTGACCGTTGAAAAAGGTTCTATCTGTATCAATGGCACCAGCCTCACCTGTTTCAATTCTGAAGAAGGTAGTTTCCGTGTTGCCATCATTCCTTACACTTACGAACACACCAATTTCAACCAGCTCAAGCCTGGAGATGCTGTCAACCTTGAATTTGACATTGTAGGAAAATATGTGAAACGCCTTTTAGGACAATCGTGAAAGTACGTTTCGAGGTTATTCCCTATACCCTGGACTTCCGCTTTGTAGCCGGAACCTCACGCGGTTCGCTCACTCAAAAGCCTACCTGGTTTATCAAGTGCTGGCAACAGGGACAAGAAGACATTGTGGGTTGGGGAGAGGCCAGTCCTTTGAAAGGCCTCAGCAGCGACTTTAGCGAAGATTACGAACAAAAACTAAAGGCGGTCTTGAGCCACCTGGAAGGCATAGACATTCCTGAAAGTGCTGACCTCAACTTCATTTCTGCCAACACTCCAGAGGAGATGCCTTCGGTTCGCTTTGGCATTGAAACGGCCCTGCTCGACTTGTGGAATGGTGGAAAGCGTGAGATTTTCCCCGGTAGCTTTACTGAGGGTAATCAAAGAATACCCATCAATGGCCTAGTGTGGATGGGGGATGAAGCCTTTATGCAAAAGCAGATTGATGAGAAGCTAAAAGCGGGTTTCAACACCATTAAAATGAAGGTTGGGGCCATTGACTTTGATACGGAACTGACTTTGCTGGAAAAGCTCAGGGATAGGTATACTGCCAATGAACTGACTCTGCGGGTAGATGCCAATGGTGCTTTTATAGCTGCAGATGTGCATGAAAAGCTGGAAAACCTGGCAGCTTTGGAAATCCATTCTATTGAACAACCCATTAAACCGGGACAGCCTGATTTGATGCACGAATTATGCGAAGAATCACTGTTGCCCATTGCGCTGGACGAAGAACTGATTGGGGTGAATGACTCTGTTGACGGGCGTAGATTGCTGGAAATCATCAAACCTCAGTACATCATTCTCAAACCTTCGCTATTAGGCGGCATCAAGGCTTGTGAAGAATGGATTCGATTAGCCGAATCATTGAACATTGGCTGGTGGATGACCTCCATGCTGGAGTCCAATATTGGTCTCAATGCCATCGCCCAGTTTACCGCTCAATACAAGCCTGAATTGCCACAGGGCTTGGGTACCGGGCAGCTTTACCACAACAATGTGCCTTCACCGCTGATGATCAAAAAGGGCAATTTGCTCTACCATGCCAATGGTAAATGGCAGTTGAGTTTCTACTGAGGTCATTTATTGCGAGCAACCAGCCTGGCTATATTCCATAGCTTGACAGTACCATCTCCACTGGAAGAAGCCAACAAATCATCAACCAGATCAAGGCTGGAAACATAGTAATCATGCGCTTTCCAGGTCTTTAGCAATTCGAAATCCTGGTTCCACATCTTAATGTCCATTTCGCCAGAGCAAGTGAAAATCAGCCCGCTCTTGTGAATGACCACGCTGCCGATCATTTCAGTATGCGCTTGGAAGCTGCGGATTTTACCAGTTTCCAGATTAGTCACTGATACGCTGCCATCCTTATGGCCGGCATAAACCTCCTTTTGATCAGCTGACAGGGTCAGAGTCCTGATGCCTGCATCAGAAGGGTGGAATTGCTTGAGTTGTTTGCCTTTGAGGTCCCACCAAATTATGTTGCCATCAAATGCACCCGTAAGAAATCCAGCATCATTATGCATAAAAACTGCGAAATTGACTTGTTCAGTATGCGCAGTCAGGTCTGAAATCAGTTGCCCTTCACTGGTCCACAGTTTGGCGGTTTTATCGCGGCTTACGGTGCAGATCAGCTGCTCATCATCAGAAACGCCAATGTTGATCACTCCTTTTTTATGTCCCTTCAGCCGGTGCAGCGTATTGCCTTGCCAATCACTGATAATGGCATTGTAGTCATAGGCACTGCTCAACAATCGCTTAGATTTTTGAAGTACGCGAACAGAAGATACTGAACTCTCATGGCTTACTACCCTCAGTAATTCCTTGCCCTTACTATTGTAAATGTATACAGTGGTGTCTTTGCCAGCGGCAACTACCCTGGAACCATCTTCTGACAAATCGACCCAGTAGATGGTCTTACCAGTGGTCATGGTCTTTAAGAGTTTTTGCCCTTTTAGATTGGAGGTAAGTAACAGGAGTAAAACAAGTGTAAGCGCTTTCATAAATAGAGTAATTATTTATTAAAACGTCCTGAATTGAATAGGCGACAGGCAATTTGTGCCTGTTGCGTCAAACGACAGCATTTGCCAGACGTATGTTGATTTACGCTGGATGGGAGTTTAAGAGGAGGGCAGGAGCTTATCTAAAAGACTTGAATACTTCGGTACTCACCCAATAGATGTCGCCATTGCTGGTGTAGAAGAGGTACTTGCCATCGTAGGTCACAAAGGGGCAGAGCTCGTGACTGCTGGTGTTTATGGCGCTGCCCAGGTTCTTTGCTTTGGTCCATTTACCATTTTCATTAAAGCTGATATAGAGATCACCCATGCCCAGCCCACTGCGTCTGGTGCTGGCAAAAACCAGATAGGATTCATCCGGTGCTACAAACACATCGGCTTCATAAGCACCTGTGTTTACTCCGGGCCCCAGCTTTTGGGCCGGCTGGAAACTTCCATTCTCGAAGTCGGATTTGTAGATATCGAAGTCGCCAGAGCGTTCGGTATAGGCATTGGTTGAAAAGTACATACTGCCATTTTGGTTGAAAGACATGTAGTACTCGTTTTTCTCAGAATTGATATTGGGACCAGCATTTACCGGAGGCCCCCAGCTACGCCCATCGGCCTGGCGTTCAGAATACCAGATGTCAATGTCTGAACGAGTGCTGCCTGATTCTGCTTGGTAATTGGAGATGTAGTAGAGCCTGTCACCATCAGTGGAGAGGAATGGATCATTGAAACCGTAGACATCATCAGTTAAAACAGTGTCGGGTTGAGACCATTTCCCATCTTCATAATACATGGCCAGAATGGTGTTTTTGCCTCTTTCTACATAAGCAAAGAAGAACTCTTTACCATCAGGTGAAAAGACCGACCCGAACTCATGGCGGTTGTCATTGGATACCAATCCGGATGCAAATTTTTGACCCTTTTTACCAGGAAGGTTGGTGTCTATATAGATGTCTTGCTGCGCCTGAAGGCTCAACGAAGAGAATGTACAAATGATGATTAGGGTCAAATAGACTGCCTTCTTCATAGTTTTTTCAGGTTTTTGGCGTGTGTACTCCAGTAAGACGAGATGAATTTCCATTTATTACCTTCAATACTATCTATTGTGTCCAAAGGGATAGTTTCTAGAACTGAAAAGCTCTCGTCTCCATGAAATACCTGAATATCTATTCTGGGCTTTTCAGCATTCCTCGGGCACCCAATTCCATTAATTCGAGCTAGTTTTTTTATTCGGTTATCCTCAATGATCAACAAGTCGCTGAACCAGTTAGCGTCAGCACATCCATTTTTACGATATGAGTAGTATAATCCTGTAGAGTTGTGAACAGGTAGTGAATTTGGATATTGCCGAAAACCCTCAATATGCTTGTAATTCGCGAGAGTCGGGTCATACAGATAAAGCTGATTCCACGTAGTGTTGGTATGCCTGAATGTAAGTAGATCCGTATGGCCATCTCCGTTAAAATCACTGAACTCGCCACTGTCATAGAAATCAATCAAGGTATCACTAAAGGTTATTTTTTGATCCCTTTTGATCGTCAGAGTGCACTTGTAGCTTGAATCAGCAGTCACTATGAATGTGAACCGTTGGTCATCAACCTCAATTGTCTTGTGCACTCTCACTTCTTGTCCATTTAATACTGAGGTGAGAAGAAGAATGAAAACGACTAAAAATAGATTAGATGACCTGGCCACAATCATTTCAACGTGCTGGCGGTATGCGGATTGCTCAACAACTCTTTGAAAACCTCCCAACGCTTTTGCGGAGCATCTGCTGTGCCGCCATTTCTTTCTACATAGGCCGCTACCAGGTCTTTGCCCAGGTTATAGTTGATAACATAGCTGCGATACTGATCAATGAAACGTGTGCGTTGCAAGGCCCTGTCTGGCTCGTAGAGTAAGTACTTTTCCAGCCATACCGCAGCTTCTTCTCTGGTAATTTCCTTGTTGAGGTACTGACGGGCAGCTTCATTGCCGGCATAGTTGAGCTTGCTTCTGAGTGCCTGTATCTCATAGTAGAGATCAGCTGATGCAGGGTCTATACCAGCCAGTGGAAATAGCACTTCCTTTTCATAGGCAATGCGTGTTTCACCGGGAAAGGCCACGTCTATGCCATAGTTGGCGCTTCCTTCGGCAATGAGCGACTGCGGAGAGAAGAGGGGATACACTGAAAACTCCACCCAACCTTTTCCATCTACCAGATTCTGCTCCAGTAATGCGTTGAATACATGGTGTCCGGGATAGCCCTCATGACATGCCAAATCGATGGCCCTTTCTATGAAAATGGGGAAATCAGTATTGAGCTGGATCAAACTCTGGCTTTTGCCCTGGTAGTAATTGTAGCCCGACCAGGACTTATCGGTTACATATTCCAGAACAAAGTTTTCGTTATCTGGAAGCTGGAATTGCGTGTCCGTTCTTTTTCTTGCCTCAATAATGGCTGTTTGAAATACAGTGTCTAGTTTATCTTTAGGAATGACAAAGCCTTTCGCATAAGCGTTATATCGACTAGCCACAGTGCCCTCTCCCGGTAGCCTGTTATCGAGCCCGACCAATAGTGAGTCGAAGTAGTCTTGTGTGAAATGAGGTGGTTCTGCATCGTACAAAAGCTTGGCTTCTTCATCAAAAGAATAGACTTGTCCACCCATCATGTTCACCTTGGTACGCACTGCTTTGATTTGTTTGGTCAGCATGTCAATCCTGGCATTATCAAGGCTAGTGAACTCGGTTTTATCCACTTCATAGAGCATGGTCTTTAACTTATCGGCAGTCTCCTGAAAGCGTTGTAAGGGAAATTCTGCCTCCTTCTGGTCTTCATCTGGTCGCCATTCTTCAGGACCATAATAGGCATCTACAAAGTCACTGTCATAGAGGCCAATTTCCAAGACCAACTTGACATAGGCCTCAGAAGCATCTTTCATGGTAGTAGAATGAGGTGCTGGAGAACATGCACCTAATAGTAAAAGGCTGGCGATATAATAGCTTACTTTCTTCATAAAGGAATTTTGATTAAGACCGGTTAAAGCTAAAGAAAAAGCCAGACTAGAAACGCCCTACAGGTACCAAAAGTCAATCCCCATTTTAAAACCCAATCCGGCAAGGTAGGCATCCAATTTCTGTCTTTCCCGCTCTGGTGGATAAACCGCTATTAGCAGTTTGAAAGAGGTATGATTTTCAATGTTTTGGAAGTGAGTTACTCTTTGTTGGCCAATTTGCTTAACATCTTCTTTCGGCAATAGATCCATCCACTCAAAGGCGATCTCATGGCCATCCAGCAGCTGAGCGGTCAATTTCCCTTTAGGCCCTGTACCCCATAAGATGAGCTTTTTATCGTCTAGCTGATGTTTGATGAAATGTCCGATTTTCATATTGAAAAAGTGATCCTGGTCGTAATGCTCAGAATTACGCGAGGTACGGGCCGGGTGTTCCCGCCAATTCAAGGTGATTTCAGGAAGGCCTTCAACTATAAAACCATGCTCATACCATTTCAAAACCAGGTGGTAATCTTCAGGGTAATTCAGACTATCGAATCCGCCCATTTCCATCAGTTCAGAGCGCCTGACCAACCAATTAGGCGAGGCAATGACGCATTCACGATACACCCAGGGCCAATGGTCTTTCAGGGTGATTCGCTCATTGAGCCATGCCTCGTACTTGCGATAACCTGCCGATACTGGTTCCGCTCCGAAGTATTCGACTTTACCAGTAACAATGGTTTTTGGTGCTGAACTATCGATGGCTTCCACCATTAATGCGAGTCGGTTAGGGGGCATGGCATCGTCAGCATCCATTCGGGTGATGTAGGTGCCGGAGCATTTCTCCAATGCTGCTTGTAGTGCTGGAATGATACCCTGGCCGGGGTTTTGAAATACACTGATCCTGTCGTCTTGAAGCACTGCTTCCTGGAGTATTTCCAGGCTGTCGTCTGTAGAATGGTCGTTGATGGCAATGAGGCGCCAAAATGAAAATGTCTGTCCCCGAATAGAGGACAGACAATCATGAAGGTATGAACCGGCATTTTTTACCGGCATAATTATGTTTACAGTTTCAGCGGGTTGGCTCATTGGGCTAATGGTAAATTAGTCAAAACCATACACCAATTACTCTATTTGCTAAACTTGTACTTGTTTCCATTTCCCTTTTTTGAACCACCACATAGAAACAACTGCAATGAGAGCTTCAGCAATGGTTATGGCCAGGTAAACGCCCAATGGTCCATAATCTAACTCCAAAGCCAGCAAATATGCCAGTGGTAGCTGAAAGAGCCAGAAGCAGAAGAAATTGATGATCGTAGGGGTTTTGGTATCGCCAGCTCCATTAAAGGACTGAACCAGCACCATACCATAGGCATAGAAGACATAACCAGCCGTAATTACCTGGAGGCTCAACGCTCCGGCTTCTACCACTGCGGGGTCGCTTTTGAACCAACCTACAATGGTCTTGGCAAAAACCAGGTAGATCACCGAAATGATGACCATGAGAATGGCATTGTATTTACCAGTTATCCAGACTGATTTCTCTGCCCGTTCCGGTTGTCCTGCGCCCAGGTTCTGACCCACCAAAGTGGCTGCTGCATTACTCATGCCCCAGGCGGGCATCAATGTAAACATGATCACCCTGATAGAGATGCCATAACCTGCCAGCACATCGCTACCAAACTCTGACATGATACGGGTGAGAAACACCCAGCTGGAAGTAGCAATCAGGAACTGGCCAATGCCACCCAATGAAACTTTGATCAGGTTCCACATGATGTCAACGCGCAGCACTATGTCTTTGAAGCCTACTTTAATACGGCTCCATCCGAAGAATAGCACCAGTAATTGGCCTATGACCGCGACACCTCTACCAATGGTAGTGGCAATGGCGGCACCTTGCACACCATATTCGGGTATAGGTCCAAAACCAAAGATGAACATAGGATCGAGAATGATGTTTAACCCATTCGATATCACCAGCATCCACATGGCAATGGAAGCATCGCCTGCGCCTCTGAATACAGCGTTGATGAGGAAGAGCAAGACCACTGTGATGTTGCCACCCATCAGGATTTGTGTATAGCGGTATCCTTCTTCAATCAGGTCAGCCTCTCCGCCCATAAGCCCAAGTATTTCCTTAGGGAAAGCGAATCCAAAAGCGCCAATGATCAATGCAATGGCCGAGCCCAGAATAATCACCTGGACGGCTGCTTTAGAGGCTCCTTCCATGTCCTTTTCGCCTGTTCTACGCGCTATGACTGCCGTAGCGGCCATGCTGAGCCCGATGGCTATTGCATAGATGAGGGTGATTACAGACTCGGTAAGGACTACTGTAGCAATGGCGTTTGTGCTCACTCTGGATACAAAGACCATGTCTACCAGTGCAAAAGTAGACTCCATGAGCATTTCAGCAATCATGGGGATAGACAGCATAAATATCGCCTTGCGAATACTGCCGGTTGTAAAGTTTTCTTGCTTACCTGTGAGGGCAATTCGGAGGTAATGAAAAAACTTCTTTATAGAAATTTTTGACGGTTGCGTCATTATTTTGAGAATTATGTATTGTGAAAAAGTAAATAGGGGGTACGCGTGAGGGACTTAGCCTCGAACACGGACCAGAGCACTGGTGGACTCTATGGTAAACACAATTCTCATAACTTCATGATGATGCAAATGTGAAATAAATTTTTTGAGTCACCAAATGTTAAAGGTGATTCGCAAGCAAATTTTCTTTCAATTCTTCCATTCCTGTGGTCGCTGGCTGCTGAATAAAATGGAGTCTTGGATGGTCTCCAATTTCAGGTTTATTAGGGTCTACGATGAATACGGGTACATTTTCGGCCGTGTAATTGACCAGGCTTGCAGCCGGATAAACCACCAACGAAGTGCCCACTACTAAAAGTAAATCTGCTTGACTGGTAATCTCAATTGCGGGCTCCATCATGGGCACTGCTTCGCCAAACCAGACAATATGTGGTCGTAGTTGTGAGCCTTTTTCGCATTTATCTCCTCGTTTCAATTCCCAATGATCCATGTCGTAAACCAGCTTGGGGTCGGCTGTACTGCGGCTTTGAAAAAGCTGTCCGTGCAAGTGCAGTACCTTTGATGATCCCGCTTTTTCATGCAGGTTGTCTACATTCTGAGTAATGATGTTTACGTCAAAATACTCTTCTAACTCTTTGAGTATGAGGTGACCGCGATTGGGGGTTGCATGCTGGGCTTGCTTTCTGCGCTGGTTGTAAAATTCCAGTACCAATTCTTTGTTCCTTTGCCATGCTTCAGGAGTGGCTACCTCGGTTACGTCATGTCCTTCCCAGAGACCGTCAGAATCTCTGAAAGTTTTAAGGCCACTTTCTGCACTTATACCGGCCCCAGTCAAAACCACAAGCTGCTTTTTCATGTTTAGTCAGGGATAATCTTATCCAATCTACATAAAAAAGACACTTTGGTTGTCAATCATTTAAAGGTTGTGCGTTAGTTTACTGAGGTAGATTATCGACTGAGTTGTTTAAAAACTAGAATGCCTGCATTGAGGGGAGTTTTCGTTCGTACTATTTTCTTTGGACTGGTCCTTTTGGGGCTTTTGGTCCCTGACTCCTCCTTTTCACAAACCGGAACTACCCGTGGCAAAGAATTCTACATCAGTGCCTTGCCCAACGCGGCTACTACTAATGGAAATGAACTAAGACTCTTTCTGACTACTTTGAATGATGCCAACGTGCGGCTTGAAGTACTGGGCATGGGTTATGAGCGTGAATTTTTCATGACCGCTAACTCCTCCTTTATAGTTGACATTCCCGACCAGTTTCTGCCATCATTGGCAGAGGAAATTGAGCAAATAGGCATTTATGTGCAAGCCGATGCGGAGATAAATATGTACGCTATCAACCAGGCCAATGCAACTACAGATGGTGCGATGATACTGCCCTGGGCCTCTTTGGGGGACTATTACATGATTCACAGCTATAATGTGCCACCACCACAAGTGAGTGTCACGCCTCAACAATTTGCCGTTCAGGCGACCGAAGATTCTACAATAATCGACATTACTTTTTCTGCCCAAATCAGTGTTCAGGACAATATCACCTATCAGGCAGGGGAGACCATTGAGTTGAGGCTGAATCGAGGAGAGCAAATCATTAATAATTC
>Ga0316204_10000469_pt1 | contig 148682 bp, 116 predicted proteins | sample 6monrhotite_MG_2_FD_205661 | JGI IMG/M metagenome (GOLD analysis project Ga0316204, IMG submission 205661) | Microbial mat bacterial communities from mineral coupon in-situ incubated in ocean water Damariscotta River, Maine, United States -... | ecosystem: Environmental > Aquatic > Marine >... | reverse complement strand
CTGAAAGGCGACATACAATTAATGTTGTCTAGGAGCTTTATCTTACTCCTATTCTGTCCTTATTTTTTTAATCGTCAAAAATAATATGATCTAATTATTTTTTGAGTTTGCAAACATACGAGGTGCAGTACCACCTGAAAGGTTAACCCGCTTCGTAACAATAAACATTTACCGGGAAATAACCTGCCAGGCACATCGCTGGTCGGGATTTGTAATCCCGACCTTGTGGACAATAAGACTTAAAATCCTAATTTACATTGGAAATAATTTATATTTGTTATTTCAAATTCTAAAATTATTTAATAAATGTTAGCTCAAGTGCAACATTTGATTGAAAAATTAGGACTCCTTCCACACCCTGAAGGTGGTTTCTATAAAGAAATATATCGAAGCGAAGTGATGATTCCGCAGAAGGTTCTGGGCGAGGATTTTACAGGCGACAGAAATAGCTGTACCAGCATCTACTTTTTATTGACCGCTGATAATTTCTCGGCATTTCATCGCATAAAGCAAGACGAAATTTGGCATTATTATAGCGGTTCCCCGCTCTTTGTTCATGTGATAGACCGGCAAGGTAATTACATACGACATGAGGTAGGGATAGATGTAAACAAAGGACAAACACCTCAACTTATCGTTCCGGCTGGTTGCTGGTTTGCAAGCAATATAAAAGAGGAAAACAGCTATTCATTGGTAGGTTGTACGGTATCCCCCGGCTTTGATTTTGACGATTTTGAATTAGCGAAAAAAGAAAAATTAATGAATGAATTCCCTCAGCATTCCAAGATAATTACTGAATTAACAAGATGAAATTCAAATAGGCACCAAAAAATACAACAATTTTAATCTTGTTTAAATCCCAGAAAACAACCAACTACAAACACACCTTATTTCCAACTTAACAAGCTGAAAACCACTAAAAATATTTTTATAACTAACTTTTTAGTTAAAAAATTAGCTTTTTTGTAAAATGTTTATTTTCTTTGCAATAATTAACTAAGTTTTTAGTTATAACTAAAAAAGATCATATGAAAACACTCACCAAGGCAGAGGAACAAATCATGCAGGAACTCTGGGAATTAAAGAATGCCTACGTAAAAGATATTATTGAGCGGCTGCCCTTGCCCAAACCTGCCTACAATACCGTGTCAACTATAATACGGATACTTGAAAAAAAAGGATTTGTCGGTCACCATGCCCATGGCAAAACCCACGAATATTATCCATTGGTCTCCAAAAAAACTTACCGGAAAACATTTTTCAGTAATTTTTTCAACGATTATTTCAGCAACTCCTATCAATCCTTAACCTCCTTTTTTGCAAAAGAGCAGAACCTTAGCCTGAAAGAATTGGAAGAAATGCGAAACATGATAGAGGAAGAAATCCAAAAGAAAAACAAACCTTAACATCACAGCCATGTATCAGTTTATTTTATATTTAATCAAATCAAGCCTCGGAATGGGAATATTTTTCCTGGCGTATGTACTCTTTATCAAAAAACAAAGAGATTTTCGGTTCAACCGGTTTTATTTAATCTTTTCTGCCCTACTGGCAACACTTATTCCCTTGCTTAATCCGGGAATGCTTGCTAACAGTTTTCAAAGTCCCCTCAACCAATCATCTGTAGTTCAACTCCGTGAGGTCATCATAGGAAATGGTACCAAGCCTTCAGCCTTTGGTGCCGACATTAGTATTGGCATGATACTGTTTGATATTTACTTTGCCGGCTTGCTTTTTATGATAATACGTTTCTTACTGAATCTTTTTCAACTTTATCGACTTGTCAGGAAATCAGAAACCAAAGCCGAAAAAGGCATGAAACTTATCTTTCCAAAAATCAAACTTCCTGTTTTCTCTTTCTTTAGTTGGGTTTTTATCAACAAAGAAATCTTTGAAAATCAGGAAGCAGCATCCATTCTCCATCACGAAATAATTCATGTTGACCAAAAACATTCATTTGACACAATAATGATTCAACTACTATGTATCTTTCAGTGGTTCAACCCATTTGTGTATCTTATAAAAAAATCCGTGAAAGAAAACCACGAATTTATTGCCGATGGGGACATCTCCTCTTCATCTGATCGGCTCAGCCCGTATCAAATCCTGCTTTTCCAAAAAGCCAGCGGCATCGAATTCAGTACCCTGACAAATAATTTCAGTTATTCACTTTTAAAAAAGCGCCTAATCATGATGAAAAATGAAAAAAAACCAAATCACAGCTCCCTAAAGTTTATTGGAGCAGCTATTGCCCTCTCGCTTACCCTTTTTGCCTGCAGCAACTCCCCTAAACCTACCATTAAGAATGTAGTAGAAATCCAAAAAACACCAATCACCAATGAAGCTAAAACAAATACCGTGCAGGCAGACACCGGACAAGTTTTTATGGTCGTTGAAAAAATGCCAGAATTCCCCGGTGGCATCAATGCCCTGATGCATTACCTTTCCTCACACATTAAATATCCCGAACAAGCCAAAAAAGCAAAAATTCAGGGTAGGGTTTTCGTGAATTTTATTATTGAAAAGGACGGCAGAGTAACCCATCCTAAGATATTAAAAGGTATAGGTCATGGTTGCGATAAAGAAGCACTAAAAGTTGTGGGCGGCATGCCAAGCTGGAATCCAGGCTACCAAAGAGGAAAAGCCGTGCGCGTCAGTTTTAACCTTCCCATAAAATTTACACTGGAGTAGCTGTTTAAATTGCATTTTCTTTTCCTTTTAGGTCGGACAAGACCTAAAAGGTAGAACAGGTACCCGTTTTGTATATCTGCTTTATGTTTTCTCAACCATTCAGGAGTAGTGCCACCTGAAAGGGTTTCTACCCAGGTCACGCTGAGACACAACTTATCCTAAACCCAAACAGCGCTGGTCAGTCTAGCTAAGAGTTAAGACGGCCGTTTATGCCGAGATACTTTCGATATAGGTTGAGATAATATTCCAGACAAATTTTCTCTACTTTTGAAAAAAAATTTAAGCCATGCCATTCTCTCCGCTTACCGCAGTCTCCCCCATTGATGGACGATATCACCAAAAGACGGCTGCACTTTCGGATTATTTTTCTGAATATGCTCTGTTTAACTATCGCCTTCGGGTGGAAATTGAATACTTCATCGCGCTATGCGAACTCCCGCTGCCCGGATTGGAAACTTTTGATCCGGTTCATTTTTCAGTAATGCGGAAATGGATTGAAGAATTCAGTGAAGCCGATGCCGAAGCCATTAAGGTGATCGAAAAAACCACCAATCATGATGTGAAAGCAGTAGAATACTTCATCAAATCAAAAATGGATGAAGCAGGGCTGCAAGACTTTAAAGAGTTTATTCATTTTGGGCTTACTTCCCAGGACATCAACAATACTGCCCTACCCCTTTCCATGAAAGAGGCTCATAATACACTTATCTTCCCTGCTTTTGAAAAGATAAAAGAACAGCTGCTTCAGCTGGCATTACAATGGAAAGAGGTTCCTATGCTGGCGCGTACCCACGGACAGCCGGCTTCTCCCACGCATTTGGGCAAAGAGATTTATGTTTTCGTCGAAAGACTTGAAAATCAATTGGAAATGCTGAAAGCCATCCCCTTTTCGGGGAAATTTGGTGGTGCTACCGGCAATCTGAATGCACATGTGGTTAGCTATCCGCAAATTGATTGGGAAAATTTCGCTAAAACATTTTTACACGAACAATTGGGACTTCAAAGGCAAAAAACCACCACACAAATTGAACATTACGATTATCTGGCAGCCTATTTTGACAACCTAAAACGCATCAATACTATTCTTTTGGATGCCTGCAGAGATTTTTGGATGTATATCTCCATGGAATATTTTAAACAAAAAATAAAAGCCGGTGAAGTGGGTTCTTCGGCCATGCCTCATAAAGTAAATCCCATCGATTTTGAGAATGCAGAAGGCAACCTGGGAATGGCAAATGCGCTGCTGCAACATCTCAGTGCAAAGTTGCCCGTATCACGTCTGCAACGTGACCTTACCGACTCCACCGTTACCCGTAATATCGGCGTACCCCTGGCGCACACACTCATCGCCCTCCAGTCCCTCGAAAAAGGGCTCAGCAAACTGATCCTCAACAATGAAAAACTGGCAGCTGAGCTGGAAAACAATTGGGCCGTAGTAGCAGAAGCCATTCAAAATATTTTACGTCGCGAAGGCTATCCAAATCCGTATGAGGCTTTGAAAGCACTCACAAGAACTAATAAAAAGATGAACGAAAAATCTATTCATAATTTTATTGATAAGCTCAAAGTTTCGGATCGTGTCAAGACTGAATTGAAAGCCATACGACCCGAGAATTATACCGGACTGGAATTAATTTGAGGACTTCAAGCGTGGATGCTTGAAGCAGTCAAATTTTCCACCTTTCAGGTCGAACCCGACCTGAAAGGTGGACGACAAAGGCTTATAACGTTAATCTGAGTAGAATTTTATGATAAATCTTTTGGAGAATATTTCCTTAAAATCTTTTAACACCTTTGGAGTGGAAGCCAAAGCCCGTTTCTTTGCCTTCATTTCAACAGTGAACGAACTGCGTGAGATCATGCAGCTTAAAGCTGAAAAGCAAAAGCTATTCATCCTTGGCGGAGGCAGTAATGTGCTTTTCACCCAGGATGTGGATGGCTTGGTCTTGATAAACAGGACCACGGGAATTGAAAGGATAGATGAAGATGAAAATAGCGTGACCATCAAAGCGGGGAGTGGAGAAAACTGGTCTGATCTCGTGGATTTTACGGTGGCACAAAACCTTGGAGGCCTGGAAAACATGAGCCTTATTCCGGGTTCTGTGGGTGCTGCACCGGTTCAGAATATAGGTGCCTACGGCGTAGAACAGAAGGACTCTATGCTGAGCCTGGAAGCCATGAACCTGGAAACGGGTCTCATCCGGACATTTACCCATTTGGAATGTGAATTTGGCTACCGATATAGCATCTTCAAAAACCATGAAAAGGGAAAATGGTTTATTCTAAACGTGAGCTATCGCCTGCTCAAATATCCTCAGATCAACCTTAACTACAAACCATTAAAAGAATATTTTTCCGACAAGGATGCATCCGAAATATCGCTAAAGCAAATCAGTGAAGCTGTAAAAAGCATCCGCCGCAGCAAACTTCCCGACCCCAAAGTGTTGGGTAACGGAGGCAGTTTTTTTAAGAACCCGATTATTACAAAACAAGACTTTCTTCCCATGCAGAAAAAATTCCCCACCATACCTTTTTACGAACTCCCTGACGGAAAAATCAAACTTGCAGCAGGATGGCTGATTGAACAATGCGGCTGGAAAGGAAGAAATCAGGGGCAAGCCGGTGTTCACAAAAATCAGGCACTGGTGCTGGTAAATCTGGGAAATGCCAAGGGCGCGGATATCCTCAATCTTGCCAAAGCCATACAAGCCGATGTTTGGAATAAATTTGGTATTAAGCTGGAAGCTGAAGTGTCAATTATCTAAAAATCTGTCATTCGAAGTTTTGAACAGCGAAAGATCAACAGCTGGCAATCAGATTGTTTTACGCCTTGATTAGATTATTATTTTTCGATAAAAGGTTCAATGTGTATGCCAATATGCGTTTGTGAGCCGAATTTACTACGTAAAGAATTTTCAATCTCTGTAGCAATATTATGAGAAGTTTCAACAGATAAATCCTTATTAACTTTAACGTGCACTTCAATTGCAACAGAAATCCCAATTTTTCTGGTTTTCAAATTATGAAATGCCTTAACGCCCGGGACATTTTTTATAATAGAGGATATTTCGTCCTCTGTTTCCTCGGTCAATGAGCTTTCCAATAATTCATCAACACTTGGATTTGCTAAATCCCATGCCACTTTAACAATAAAAAAACTTACTACAATACTTGCTATTGGATCTAATATTCTCCAATGATCGCCCAAAAAAATAGCTCCTGATATTCCTATTCCAGTACCAATTGATGAAAAAGCATCAGAACGATGATGCCATGCATTTGCAATAACCACCTGACTATTAGCCTTCTTACCAACATAAATTGTATATCTATACAACAGCTCTTTGCTAATAACTGATACAATTGCAGCGTAAAGAGCAATCATACCTGGTTGTTCGATAATTTCACCCCTTAAAGCGCTCATTATTTTTTGAAATCCCGCCCAAAAAATTCCAACGCCCACTATCATTAAAGCAAAACTAATTAACATGGTTGCAAATGTTTCATATTTGCCATGTCCGTATTTATGTTTAGGGTCCTTTTCCTTGCTCGAAATTTTGACAAATACAATTACTATTATGTCTGTGACAAAATCCGACATAGAATGTAACCCATCAGCCAGCATAGCTGCGCTTTGTCCTATAATACCGGCACTTATTTTGCCTACAGTAAGAAAAAGGTTAACAAAAAACCCGATAATTGTTATTTTATTTATCTGTTTTACCCTTTCGTCATTTTCTTTCATTCATCAAATAATTTGTTTAAAGTCATAACCACTTTTTTCTTCTGAAATAAAACAGCATAACAATAGCAATAATAACCATAACTATCCACATGGCAAAATAGCCAAAATGAAATTTTAATTCAGGAAGATACTCAAAATTTGTTCCATAAACTCCTACAATAAAAGTGATTGGTATAAATATAGTAGAGATAATAGTCAAAACTTTCATTATTTCATTCATTCTATTACTTACACTCGATAAATACAAATCAAGCATTCCTGAAATAAGGTCCCTGCTTGTTTCAACAGTATCAATCACTCTTATTATGTGGTCATATAAGTCTCTAAAATAAGGAACTGATTTTTTATGTATCAAAACCGACTCTGACCTTTCCAAAGCACTTATTATTTCCCTCAATGGCCATACAGATTTCCTCAATAATAAAACTTCTCTTTTTAAGCAGTAAATTTCATTTAATGTAGCCGGCTGTGGTTGATCCATCAAATCTTCCTCAAGCTTTTCAATTCTATCGCCAACTTTCTCAAGTATATTAAAATAATAGTCAATTACTACATCCAGAAGTGTATATGCCAAATAATCTGAGTCGCTTTTCCTTATTACTCCTTTAGCTTTTCTGATTCGCTCTCTTATGGGATCAAAAACGTCCCCGGCTTGCTCTTGAAATGATATAATAAAATTTTTGCCTAAAATTATACTGACCTGCTCCGAAACGATTTTAAATTCATGTTCATCAAAATCCAACATCTTAATAACACAATAAATGTAATCATCAAAAACCTCAACTTTAGGTCTCTGTTCAGTATGTAAAATATCCTCAAGAACAAGCGGATGAATTTCAAACTGTTTTCCGATTTTTTCGATAAGTTCAGTGTCATGGAGGCCGTCTATATTCATCCAGGTTATTACAGGCTTTGCCTTGAATGGGAAACATTCATCAATACTAACATCAACTCTCTCACTAAAATTATCCTGATCATAGTCAAAAACAGAAATCCTAGCTTTATCAATTTTCTTTGTTCCAAAAAACATCAAAGACCCAGGTGGTAACCCAATGTTGTGAGGTTCACTTTTAGTAATTCTTTCCATCATTACTTTGGTTTTAAATAGTTTTATTAGCTGAATGAAATATTAAAGAAATCCATTATATATCAATGCTTTATTTCCGACAACTTATCCCACCTTTTGTTGGCGCCCTGTGAATATTTCTCCATAGGGACAATTGGCTTTTCGAGCTTGGCACGGGTTTCTTCGGAGAGTTTCATTTCGGTAACAGCCTCTTTTCCTGCTTTGCGGAGCAATTTGTAATAGCGATTGATCAAAGGTTTGAGCATGATATTTTTCACACTGAGGATTTCACCAACGCTCTGGTAAATTTCGGCAATCACTTCCGAATGCATGTTTCTAGCTATCCTATGCACCAATAATTCCAATACCTGAAAATGACTTTGTTCCGGAAAGCCGCAGTTTGAAACAATAACAATTTTCGGGTATTTTTCAAATCGTTTTGTATGCCGTGTTTCACCGCTTTCGTCATGCTCAAAATGAGGGTCAACCAAAGGGATGAGCCGATCCATAAAGTTTTTCATAATCCCGGAAACATTGTCCACATACACGGGCGTAGCTATCACGACTACATCCGATTCGATAAACTTTTTCAAAAGTTCATCCATATCGTCATTGAAAATACATTTTCCAGGCGTTTTAGTCCAGCAATCGAAGCAACCGTGGCAAAATTTGATCTTCTTTTTTATCAGAAAAATGTTTTCCACTTCGGCACCGGCTTTTTCATCACCGGCCAGGAATTCACCCACCATACGGTGAGTATTCGATTTTTTACCGCGGGGACTTCCATTAAAGGCTGTAATTTTTATCAATGGGATTTTGAGGTTTATCAAAAAGACTTTCCTCAAAAATAATAAAATTTTGCATAAAGGAAGCACAAGATAATTATCAGCTCCATAACATTCCATCAACATAAACCGCAAAGAGCGCAATGGAAATACGCGAAGATCGCAAAGTGGTAATTAACCTATGAAAATCAATCCTACACACTAAACTCCTTCAGCCAGAAATCATGTTTATTGCAAAAGCTTGTCGCATATAGTTTACCGTGAAAACCTTCGGGGAGTTCGTGGTTCGAAATTGCTTTCTCATCAGTCGGATAAAAGGTTTTCGAACCCAGCATATTACCCTTATGATCCACCAAAGTATGCTTGACGATATAATGTTTGTAACTCATGGGATGTTCCGTTAGCAAGGTGACTTGACTACCTTTAATACTTACTTTAGGGACATGGCTATCCGCCTTTCCCTCCCATTTACCTTGGTCTTTTTCGGTAAAAATCACACCGGAAAATTGGGGAGTCTTATCTGCTTTTACATTTACCTTTGCCAGCAATGGCGCAGATACTGCTATGCCGGAAGCCAGCAACACACTACTTTTTAGGAAATTTCTTCTATTATTCATGGTTTCATTTTTAAATTTCCCACAAAACTCTACATTTTCAAAACGAAAGTCAAGCTTTTAAGCATTTTATTTGTAATAATTCTAAATAATAATCAAGAATCTATTGTAGCCACTGAGGTGGAGGTGCATAAGCCGGTTTGCGACCGTAGAACTTTCCTAAGATTTTCAAAGACAGACGGCGGAAAACAGAAGAATAGAGTGAGTATTACACTAACCAAATCAGTGCATTACGAAGAGATCATTCCAAATAGGGTAAAAGCTAATCAACCCAATCCTTATACAAATCCGGTCTACGGTCGGGTAGAAAAAGCTGACGTGCATGTGAATGCGCTACCTCAGAAAGATTGACATCACAATAGAGGATCTCTTCAGTACCGCTACCTGCCTGTGCCATCAAGCTACCATCGGGGCCACAAACAAACGACTCCCCGGAAAAATTAAGATGATCTTCCTTCCCCACCCGGTTACACAGCGCCGTGAAATAACCATTTTGAAAAGCAGCAATTTGCATTTCAGCTTCATAAAGGCCGTCAGTCCACTCCCCTGCTGCTCCAGCCTGAGGAGTTACTACTAATTCGGCTCCAGCAACAGCCAAAGCCCGCATATACTCGGGATAGTGACGATCATAACAAATAGCTACTCCAATTTTTCCGAATGCTGTATCATATACTTCTACACCCTGATCTCCGGGTTTATAATAAGTTTTCTCATGAAAATATTCATAATCAGGGATATGCACCATCCGGGTCTTGCCCAGGATTTTTCCATCAGCATCTATCACGGGTGAGCAGTCATAGGTATTCACATCTTCCTTCTCAAAGAAATTTGGGATAATCACGATCTTGTGTTTTGCAGCCAGCTTAGAAAGGCTGGAAATGATAGGGCCGGCAAGTGTTTCTGCCAGATCGTTTTTATCCGTGCTGGCCGGAACCTGCGGATAAAAAGGCTCAAAAGCCAATTCGGCGAAAGCAATTACCCGGGCACCCTGCCTGGCAGCCTCTTCTGCTGCAGCCATCCCCTTTTGCAGGTTGGTTTGTTTAACAGTTCCTGCTTTTTGTTGTATCAATGCTATTTTCATAAAAACTTGTTTTGGAAGCGTAAAATTACGGAAAAACAATCACCCATTTTATACCATTTTTAAGAATTGTAGTTTGCAATTTATTCCCTGATTTTTCATTTATGATAATAATTTTGTTGCTTGCTACTGATTAGCTGCTGTGCTTTTTCCGTTGTTCCTTTTTTATCATTTTAATTTTTCTTTCCTATAAGCTTAACTTTTATATAATACGAAATTCATTTTCAAGTAATGTTCCATAAGTATGTTTGGGCTCATCTTAAAACAAAATTATTATGGAAAAAATGTTACGTGTATTTATTTTGTGTTCCATTCTGCTAACAACAGGTTTTTCGTTTGCGCAGAATATTGAGGTAAAAGGGACAATTACCGATGGAAGTGACGGATCTTTGCTTGTGGGAGCAACCGTTAAAATTAAAGGGACCACAACCGGGACAACCACAGATATCGACGGCTACTTTAAATTATCAGGAGTTCCACAACAATCAGTATTACTGTTTTCGTATGTTGGCTATTCCATGCAGGAATTGAAAGCACAACCGGAAATGAACGTTAGTTTGCAACCGGAAAGCGTCCAGTTAGGAGGTGTTGTTGTTACTGCACTCGGCATCAGCCATGCAAAAAAAGCAATTGGATATTCCACGCAAAAGCTGGAGCCCAAAGTGATTACAAGTGTTAACACTGGTAATCCCGGAAGTTTATTAAGCGGCCAGATTGCCGGCTTAACAGTAAAAAACAGAACAGGTATATTTAATAAACCCGAGTTTTTATTAAGAGGCAAAAAACCTTTAATAGTGATTGATGGTATTCCAGTTGAAACCGATTTGTATGATGTATCGCCAAATGACATTAAAGACATAGTAGTGTTAAAAGGGCCGACAGCATCTTCTCTATATGGATCAAGAGGAAGAAATGGGGCAATATTGATTACCACGAAAAACGCTACCAAAGAGGGATTGGAGGTTGTTATTTCTCAAAATACGATGGTCACTGCAGGATATACGGTTTTTCCGAAAAAGCAAACAGCATATGGCGATGGATCGAATGGAAAATACGAATTTTGGGATGGCAAAGATGGTGGGGTTTCAGATGGTGATATGGTATGGGGGCCTAAATTTTCTGATAATCTCATGATATCACAGTGGAATTCACCAATATATGATAAAGTAACCGGTAAAACAATTCCCTGGTGGGGAGATGTATCGGGAACAAAATATAATGATAAATCACGGTACTCCAGGGTGCCTATCCCTTGGAAGCATCATAATAATTTAAAAGATTTTCTGCGGACCGGATATATTACGACAACGAATTTTTCAGTCGCTTCAAAAAGTAAACATGCAAGAACAAGATTGTCCGGTTTCTATCAACATCAAAAGGGACGTGTTCCCAATACACAATTAAATACCGGGGGGGCAACACTTATATCATCTTACGATATAAGCAGTAAACTTAACATAACGGGAAAATTATCTTTCAACAAAGTATATTCCCCAAATTATCCGAGATATGGTTATGGCCCTAAAAATCACATTTATACATTGTTAATTTGGATGGGAGATGATGTAAATGGCAAAGATTTGTCAGCACATCACTATATTCCGGGACAAAATGGATACAGACAAGCCAATTGGAATTATGCCTGGTATAACAATGTATATTTTGCTGCTTACGAACTGAATCAAATGTATAATGCCAATACGGTCAACAGTCAATTAAAACTAAAATGGGAAATTATAAAGGACCTGAATATACAATTTAGAACCTCAGCGGTAAATCACCATTTATTTATGAACCGTAAATCACCGAAATCATATTTGAACTATGGCGATCCGCGAGACGGCGACTTCAAAACATGGAACCAAAACAGGGTCAATTTTGATAACGACCTTCTTATAAGTTACAAAAAGGAGATTTCCAGAAATTTTAATTTCAACTTAAATGTCGGTGCTTCATCATTTTACAGAGAGTACCAGCAAGAATACAATGCAACCGATGGAATTGTAGTACCATTTATTTATAGTTTAAACAATACGAAAGGAAACGTAAAAGCTTCAACATATCTAGAGAAAAAAGAAATTAGAAGTGTGTATGGAACCGCTACTTTTGATATGTACAACGCGTTCTATTTAACACTAACATCCAGAAATGACTGGTCATCGACCTTGCCCGTATCGAACAGTTCATATTTTTATCCTTCAATTTCATTAAGTACCATCGTTTCAAACCTTATTGAACTGCCAAAGGCGATTGAATATTTAAAGGTATATGGATCATGGGCAGAAGTGTCCACCGACTTAGCTCCGTATCAGATATCATCATATTATATGAACGCAGGAAGTTATGCAGGCTTATCGGAAGTTGAGTATCCCGGTGGTATTATAAATCCTAATATTAAACCTGAAAAATCAACTTCTTATGAATTAGGAATTGCTTCGGCATTTTTAAAAAACAGGTTAAACTTTGAGTTCACTTATTATAATGTCATTGATGAGAATCAGATTATAGATTTACCTATATCAAATGCCAGCGGTTTTACATCACGCAAGGTAAACGGCAATCAATATACTACAAATGGTTTTGAACTTATGTTGCATGCTAAGCCTATTAAAACGAATAATTTCCAATGGGATGTTGGTTTTAATTGGAGTAAGCGTATTAAAAGGCTTACACAAATATACGGTGGCGCCAAAACATATAATAATTTTTCAATCGGCGAAAGGGTAGATAATTTTTATGCTACCGGATGGATGAAAGCTGCCGATGGCAGGCTTATTGTCAGCTCTGCAACCGGATTACCCATACATGACCCATACCCGCAAATGTTTGGTCATTTAGACCCTAATTGGCGTTTTGGCATTCAAAATCGTTTTAATTATAAAGGGTTTGGCCTTGATGTTGATATTGATGGTGCTATTGGAGGTGTAATACCTTCTTTAACTGTAAGAAAAATGTGGTGGGGCGGCACTCACCCTTACTCAACAGAATACAGAGACCAGGAATATGCTGCCGGTCATCCCGTCTATGTGGCAGATGCTGTAAACGTTGTTAGCGGTGAACTAAAGAAGGATACGGAGGGCAATATCATTTCAGACACTCGTGTATACCAGCAAAATACTACTGTCGTCAGTTGGCAAACATGGTCTCAAAATTACCCTTACAAAGGTTATATTAACGAACAGGAAAGTAAAAAGTTTGCCAATGTTTTAAACAGGAGCTATGTTAAATTAAGAAGAATAACAATAAGTTATGACCTCATGAAAATCATGAAGTCCAAGACTATTAAAAAGCTTGAATTGTCATTATACGGTTATAATTTATGGATATTGAAAAAAGCAATCCAGATAGATCCTGATTTCGGTGATGATAACAGCCTTCAAGATCCTTCTACACGATATGTAGGAATGGGTGTTAAATTAATATTTTAACAAAAAATCTAAAAAATACAACGATGAAAAAATTAATTTTAATTGGTTTTATATTAGTAATTATAACCAGTTCATGCACAAAGCTTGCTGAGCTTAATGTTAATCCAAACAATGTGTCCGAGACACATCCACAATTATTACTCACAGAAATTGAATGGGAGGCTTTTCAGGTTGTCGGGGTTGACCCTTTATTTGCGTCAAGAATGGTGATTCAGACAGATCAGGAAAATATTTACCAGGCTTATACATGGAACCGGGGAAGTTATAATCCATACAATAATTTGCGTGATGTTACAAAAATGATGCAAGAAGCAAAGCGGATTAACAGCAATGCATATATAGGTTTAGGTCATTTTTTCAGGGCTTATTATTTTTATAATTTAACCTTGACGTTTGGGGATATACCGTATACTGATGCCCTTAAAGGTGAAACTGACAAAATTTACATGCCAAAATACGATGCGCAAAAAGACGTTTTCATAGGTATCCTAAGTGAATTAAAAGAAGCAGATGAACTACTAAAAGATGATAACAACATTATAAAAGGAGATATAATTTATAATGGAAACTCGATGAAATGGAGAGAATTAATTAACTCATTTCGATTAAAAATATTGATTACCCTTTCGAAAAAAACATCGGAAAGTGGTTTGAATGTAGTATCAACTTTTGCCGATATTGTTGCAAATTCACCTTTAATGGAATCAAACAGTGATAACGGACAATTAGTATTTATTGATGAGTTAGGAAGCAGATATACTGAATATAATAATAGCAACTACGGTTCTAACAGGTATATGGATTCTACATTTATTCAAAAACTGAAAGACAGACAAGATCCGAGATTATTTATCTACTGTGGACAAACCCGGGTTGCCAAAGAAAATGGCCTTCCTATTGATGATTTTAATGCTTACGATGGGGGAAATCCCATTGCTCCTTATAATGATGCAAATATAAAAGCAAATGCGGGTCTTGTTTCAAAGGTGAACTTAAGATATACAACCAACCCGACAACGGAACCACATATGCTTTTGGGCTATCCCGAATTGCAGTTAATTTTGGCAGAAGCAAGTGTCAGGGGATGGATTGTATCGTCAGCAAAAACACACTACGAAAATGCAGTAAAAGCTTCTTTTGAGTTTTACCATACCTATGCACATGATTATGCCAAATACGTTACCAGTGATGCTGCAACGAATTACTTAACGCAACCTTTGGTGAATTTTGATAATGCAAGTTCCGATCAAGAAAAAATAGAACGTATTGTAACCCAAAAGTATCTCGCTTCCTTTTTGCAAGGTGGATGGACGATGTATTTTGACCATTTGAGAACCAATTATCCTACGTTCAGCATATTACCGGGGATAACACCTCCTACACGTTGGATGTATCCCAACAGCGAATACCAACAAAACACTGTCAATGTTACTGAAGCCATCACGAAACAATTTAATGGAAATGATGGCATAAGAAAAATACCTTGGTGGTTAAAATAATTAAACACTTCTCATAAAATTGGTTTTCAAAAAATCTATTGGCAAAAAATATTGCCAATAGATTTTTTCACCTTTTATTTATTCAAATATCTTATTTGATACATAGTTTTAAAAACCAAAAAATAAATTGACCATGAAACATTTTATCTATCTCGCAAAATTAAATCATTATTACAGGTTGTCCATCAGCATTATCCTGATCATGACAGCCTTATTAAACACCTCCTGTCGGCATCAAAGCGACGTTAAAAAATGGATTGCAGAAGCACCTGCAGGAATGAAACCATGCCAAATCAACAAATCAGGCATCACCGTGATACCCAACGGACGGCTCATCACGCCAATGGGGAAATCCATTATCGTAGCCCCCCACCCTTACGGACTAAAAATAAGCAAGGACGGCTCCATGGCTGTCACGGCAAATTCGGGCGTCAATCCACTGTCGGTATCCGTGATAAAAGGGATCAATACTAAGAACCCTGTGGTTATGCAAATTCCTCCCGGACCGGTTACCGATAAAGGAGTGCTCGCTTCGGTATTTATGGGACTGGCCTTATCGCCCGACAACAGCAAGCTGTATGTGGCAGGAGGCCAGGAAAACAAGGTTTTTATTTTCAGTACCGCCACTGGCGAAAAAAAGGGTTTCATCTCCTGCGCCGATTCGCTACACCCGCTCGGGTATATCGGTGACATGGTCCTGACAAAAGACGGCAAACGTATCTATGCCGTTGACCAAACCAATTTCAGACTGCTCATTTTAAATACGGAAACCCACCGGTTGATCAGATCGGTACCCACCGGCATTTACCCCTTTGGCATAGCACTTTCTCCCGATGAAAAACGACTCTATGTTGCCAATGTGGGGGTGTATGAATACTCAAAAGTATATAAAAAGGTGAACGACAGCCTGAAAGAGACGCTACTCGACTACCCTGCCTATGCTTACAACAGTAAAATCTCGCACGAGGGAATAGATAACGACAGTCTGCTGATCCCTCCGCTGGGCGACCCCAACTCTCCGAAATCATTTAGCGTGTGGTCCTATGATATTGCCCAACAGGACAGTGTAACCATTCTATCAAAAATCAAAACCGGTGTTCTTGTGGGCAAACCGGTGGAAGGAATTCCGGCCGTGGGAGGTGCCAGTCCCAACTCTTTGGTGGCAAGCGATAGCGATGTCTTTGTAAGCAATGGCACTAACGACAATATCTCTGTGATTGATATCCAAAAAGATACAGTTGTTCACACCATCCACCTTACGCTGGACAAACGCATTGACCACCTTCGGGGAAAAATCCCTTTCGGCCTGGCGCTCTCGCCTGATAACAAGCGTTTGTATGTTGCCGAAGCAGGTATTAATGCCGTCGCGGTTATTGATACCCGAAATCTTAAACTTCTGGGACACATACCTACCGGTTGGTTTCCCGCGAAGTTAGCTGTTACACCCGACGGAAAGCAGCTGATTGTTGCCAACGCCAAAGGGTACGGCAGCGGTCCCAACGGCGGTAAAAATTTTCAAATAGGGCCTGGTGGAAGCTACATCGGCTCTTTGATGAAAGGAACCGTGAGCATCATCAATATTCCTGAGGATTCGGCTTTGCCTCGACTCAGCCGGAAGGTCATAGAAAACAATTTCCTATTCAAGAAAATCACTAAGGAGAGTATTGCCCAGCGAAAAGACAATCCTATTCCCCTTTTCCCAGGTCAAAAAAAATCACCCATCAAACATATTGTATTTATATCCAAAGAAAATCGAACTTTTGACGAGGTGTTGGGTCAGCTTAAGAATGTGAATGGAGATCCTTCGCTTGCCCGTTTCGGCTACCATGTCACTTTTTACAACCGGAACAGAACAGACAGCGTAATTGACGCCAACATCATGGTCAATCACCTGAAGCTGGCGAAAGAATTTGCCGTATGCGATAATTTTTATGTTGATTCGGACGTTTCGGCTGATGGCCACCGCTGGTTGGTGAACACCTATCCCAACGAGTGGGTTGAATCTACCGTCCCTGCCAACTATGGCGGAAACAGAAACTATAAAAAAGTAAAGGGCACAAAAGGTGCCTTCGGCTTTGACGGATCGTCGGGTTCGTTATATCCCGAAGATTACAACGAAGTCGGTTCATTATGGGAACACCTTGATCGCCATAACATTTCGTTTTACAATTTCGGGTTTACCGTCATGTTCGAGCCGGCCGATTACAACCCGAAATTTACCAAACTCGGATTGAAATTCCCCTCCAATGTCCCCCTGCCGGCACCGCTTTACAACAAAACTTCACGCACCTACCCTTCTTTTAACACCGGCATTCCCGATCAGTTTCGAATCAACCGGTTTATTAAAGAATTTGACCAAAAATGGGGGAATGGCACGGATACCCTGCCTTCTCTGATTACAGTAATCATTCCCAACGACCATGGTGCCAGCGAACGTCCCGCGGACGGTTATCCCTTCCTCGAAAGCTATATGGCCGACAACGACCTCGCCGTGGGACGTATCGTGGAGTTTCTGTCTCATACCCGCTATTGGAAAAATATGCTCATTGTCATTACCGAAGATGATGCCCAAAGCGGAGTGGATCATGTGGATGCCCACCGCAGCATTCTGTTAGCCATCTCTCCCTGGGTAAAAAGAAGATATGCCGGACATTATCATTACAGTTTCGGGAGTATTTTCAAAACGTTCTGGAACATTCTCGGAATTCCTTATCTTAACGAATACGACGCCACAGCCACGGATATGTCCGATCTGTTTACCGATACTCCCGATTTTCAGCCCTACAATGCCCTGCCGGTTGATAAAAGGGTATTCGACCCTCAAAAAGCCCTCACGCCGTTGGACGAAAACTTTGACTGGAAAGCTGTGAAAGAGAGTCCCGAAATGGATAATGTGCAAGATATGCTTCGCGAAAGTAAAGAACAGGATAAAGACCGGTCTGAAAATAGGAAAAAGTAATATTTAACCAATTACATACCAGTAAATAGCAGCAAAATGACAAAGGCTGCCTATCAAAACGAAGACATGGAATATGGCATGATGGAAAGGCATTTTTGTTCGCATATACAGCACTGCACCTACTATGTAACTCACTCCACCGGCGATCAACCAATAAAGCCCTGCCAATGGAAGGCCGGCAATAAGTGGTTTTATGGCAATAAGAACGATGCTACCCATTACGACATAAGCAATGGTAGAAATCAAATCATACTTTCCGGTATAAAAAATCTTTAAAATAATACCTGCAATTGCGGCTGCCCAAATGACGCCAAAAAGGCTCCATCCCCATGGACCACGCAAGGTCACCAACACGAATGGTGTATATGTTCCGGCAATTAGCAAATAAATAGCAGCGTGATCAAAAACATTAAGTCGATGTCTCTTTTTAGGATCCTTGGAGGAATGATAAAGTGTAGAAGCCAGATAAAGCGTCATCATAGAAACCCCGTAAATGCTAACACTTACAATTTGCCAGGCATCTCCGTGGAGAGAGGCTTTAATGATTAATAAAACGGTAGCAGGGATAGCCAGGATAAACCCGAGACCATGGCTTATAATATTCAGCTTTTCTTCACGTGGAGAATATACCCGCCTTTTAGAGTAGGTTTTCATGATTAAATTTTATTATTCTATTAAACTCAAAAAAATCGAACTTATTGTAACAAAATAGGTGAATCATAATTCAGTTTTTTCCATCACTTCATTAAAATAATCCCATAAAGAATCCTTTGGTGGTGGAGCCATAAAGCTAACAAGCTCTTTTTTGATAGGGTGAAGAAAAGACAGTTGTCTGGCGTGCAGGCTGATAGAAGTGTCGGGATTGCTTCGCGGAAAGCCATATTTCAAATCCCCCTTTATGGGAGAGCCGATGGCAGCCAGCTGTGCCCTGATTTGATGATGCCTACCCGTTTTTAAATCAATTTCCAGCAAATGATAATCCTTGCTGGAAGCCATCAAGCGATAATTCAGCTGGGCCATTTTACTATTTTCTCGCGGCAGTTTATGGACAAATGATTTGTTTTTCTTTTCGTTTCGAACCAAATAATGAGTCAATTCACCCTGAGGTGGGTCAGGCGCATTTTTCACTAACGCCCAATACGTTTTCTTCATTGCACGCTGTTTCACCAGTTCATTCATTCGACTCAGAGCCTTGCCGGTTTTTGCAAAAACTACCACTCCGCTAACAGGCCGGTCAATACGATGGATTACCCCCAGAAAAACATTGCCGGCTTTATTGTATTTTTCCTTTAAATAACGTTTCAAACTCTCGCCCATGGGCTCATCTCCGGTCTTATCACCCTGCACGATCTCAGACGCTAATTTATTGACCACCAACAAATGATTGTCTTCATAAAGGATTCGTTGGGAAATAGGAGGCTGATACGGGCGCGTTTTCATGAGATACGGATAAAAAGAGAATAAGCAAGAAAAAGGTTAATACTGCTCTTTATCATTGGGAAATTGCACCGATTTCACATCATGGATATAAGACAAAAAAGCCTTAATAATTTCATCATGCAAATTATGATAACGACGCAAAAAACGAGGAGAAAACTCCTGATTAATACCCAGCATATCATGCAATACCAATACCTGTCCGTCCACTTCATGGCCTGCGCCAATACCAATGATAGGAATATTAACCGTTTGCGTTACCTCAGCTGCCAATTTCGCAGGAATCTTTTCGAGCACTATCCCGAAACAACCGGCGTTCTCCAAGAATTTGGCATCCTCGCGTAATCTGTTGGCTTCTTTTTCATCTTTGGCCCTAACCACATAAGTTCCGAATTTATTGATTGACTGAGGTGTTAGCCCTAAATGTCCCAAAACAGGGATACCTGCACTCAGAATTCGGTCGATACTTTCGGCTATCTCTTTTCCTCCCTCCATTTTCACCGCATTGGCACCAGATTCTTTCATGATGCGGATAGCTGAATGCAAGGCTTCTTTAGAGTTTCCCTGGTACGATCCAAAGGGTAGGTCGACAACCACCAAAGCACGCTTCACGGCACGCATCACAGAAGAAGCGTGATAAATCATCTGATCCAGCGTGATGGGAAGGGTTGTAGCATTTCCAGCCATCACATTAGAAGCCGAATCGCCTACTAAAATAATGTCAATTCCTGCTTCATCAAGTAAATGTGCCATCGAGAAGTCATAACCGGTAAGCATGGCTATTTTTTCACCTCTCAGCTTCATTTCCTGAAGAACATGAGTGGTTATCTTAGGCAAGTCTTTGGAACTATTTAAATTTGTCACGGTCAAATATTTTTACAAATGTAATAAATTAGCCTTGTGTCTCATCTGTTATAATAAGTAAGGATTTAAGCAAAAGTCAATAGATAAAAAAACTGATGCCATATTGGCAAAACCCGCCTTTGACACAGGTCATAAAACAACACAGCCGTCATCTTTTAGATGACGGCTGTGTTGAATAGTATTGAATCAGCTAGTCTTCTGAAGAAAAGTCGATTGCGGCCTGGCGTTTATAGAAATTATAACGCCATTTTGCATTTTTAAGCGCAACTGCCTCCAATTCTTTCGCCCTTTCGGGGAAAGTCTTTTTCAATGAAGTAAACCGCACTTCTAGATCGTGGAATGCCTGTAATTTTTCGAAATCAGGCTCTTTGGAATCAAGCTGTAAAGGATTCTTTCCTTCGAGTTCCAATAAAGGATTATAACGGTACATGCTCCAATATCCGGCTTCCACAGCCAATTTTTCTTCATGCTGTGAAAGGTTCATTCCATTGCGCAAGCCATGTGCAATACAAGGCGAATAAGCAATGATGAGTGAGGGTCCCGGATAAGCTTCAGCCTCCTTGATCGCTTTGAAAAACTGGTTGTAATTAGCTCCCATCGCCACCTGAGCTACATATACATAACCATAGGTCATATAAATGGCACCAAGGTCTTTCTTACGGATTTCTTTACCTGCAGTAGCAAATTTAGCAACAGCAGCCGTCTGGCTGGCTTTGGATGCCTGACCCCCTGTATTGGAATAGACTTCAGTATCAAGCACCAACATGTTCACATCTTCGCCGGAGGCAAGGACGTGATCCACACCACCAAATCCAATATCGTAAGCCCAGCCATCACCACCAATGATCCACATAGATTTTTTCACAAAATATTGTTCCAGTTCCATGAGATCCTTGGCCACTTTATCTTTAGCACCGCTTAACACTTCTACCACCTTGGAAGAAGCTGCTTTTGATTCTTCACCCAATTCTTTTGCAGCAATCCATGCTTCGAAGGCTTCTTTTCTCTCTTCAACTACGCCTGCTTCTATGGCTTCTTTCATAAAGCGTTCGATACGATCCCTCATTTTCTTAACACCGGTAGCCATCCCTAAACCGTATTCTGCATTGTCTTCAAACAATGAGTTTGCCCAGGCAGGTCCTTTTCCTACTGCGTTTGTGGTATAAGGAGTAGAAGGCGCTGAACCACCATAGATAGAGGAACATCCGGTTGCATTGGCAATCATCATACGATCACCATAAAGCTGAGTAGCCAATTTGATATAGGGTGTTTCACCACAACCGGCACATGCTCCTGAAAATTCAAACAAAGGCTGTGAGAACTGACTATTCTTAACATTTGAAAATTTATCAACCCTATTGTCAAGGGTTTTATCAGCAACATTACCTATAAGGTAATCCCAATTTTTAATTTCCTTTTTCTGCGTATCCAAAGCCTCCATGACAAGCGATTTCTCGGGTGAAGGACAAACTTCCGCACAAACGCCGCAACCGGTACAGTCGAGTACACTCACCTGGATACGATATTTGAGTGGTTTCAGTTTTCCCTTGGTTTCCAGGAACAGCATGTCTTCCGGTGCATTCTTTTCTTCCTCATCGTCAACCAGGAAAGGGCGGATGCAAGCATGAGGACAAACGTATGCACATTGATTACACTGAATACATTTGTCGCCGATCCATTCGGGGACATCTATAGCCACTCCACGTTTTTCATAAGCAGCCATACCGGCAGGGAAGGTACCATCTTCGCGTCCTTTAAAAGCGCTAACCGGTAAATCGTCACCCTTCAAATGGTCGATGGGTTTCATCACCTCACGAACAAAATTAGGCATATTTTTATAGGGGTCTTCAGGAGCTTTCAACTCAATGCGGGACCACTCTTTAGGAATATCAATTTTTTCCACATTACCACCGGCATCTACGGCTGAATAGTTCATTTGAACGATTTCCTCACCCTTCTTGCCATAGGTTTTGTTGATGAACGACTTCATCTTTTCAACACTCTCGTCGTAAGAAATTACTTCCGACGCTTTAAAGAAAGCCGACTGCATGATGGTATTGGTACGATTACCAAGACCGATTTCCTCCGCTATTTTAGTAGCATTGATCGTGTAGAAGTTAATCTGATGATCCGCCATATACTTCTTCATGTCGTCAGGTAAGCGGCGTTTTGTTTCATCCACGTCCCAAATACTATTCAAAAGAAATGTCCCCTTATCTTTCAAGCCTTTCAACATATCATATTTACCCAAATAAGAAGGGACATGACATCCCACAAAATCAGGCGTATTGACCAAATAGGATGAACGAATGGGCGTATCTCCAAAACGTAAGTGTGAAATGGTTATCCCACCGGATTTTTTGGAATCGTAAGAAAAGTAAGCCTGCACATATTTATCAGTAGATTCTCCAATAATCTTAATGGAGTTTTTATTTGCTCCCACGGTACCATCAGCACCAATTCCATAAAATTTGGCTTCATAAGTACCTGCATCGCTAATGCTTATTTCCGGCAACAAAGGCAATGATTTAAAAGTAAGGTCGTCAACTATACCGAGGGTAAAATGATTCTTGGGTTCTGATTGCTTCAGGTTGTTGAAAACGGAAACAATTTGCGAAGGTGTTGTATCTTTTGAACTAAGGCCATAACGACCGCCAACAATAATGGGGGCGTTTTCTTTCCCGTAAAAAGCTTCTGTAATGTCGAGATACATGGGTTCGCCATTGGCACCGGGTTCTTTGGTACGATCAAGAACGGCAATCCGTTTCACAGATGCAGGGATTACTTTCATCAAGTAGTCAGTGGAAAATGGCCGAAATAAATGAACAGTTACCAAACCAACATTTTCACCTTGTGCATTTAAGTAATCGATAGTTTCGCGAATGGTTTCGGTAACCGATCCCATGGCAACTACGATGTTTTCAGCATTCTCGGCACCATAATAAGTGAAAGGATGATACTCGCGCCCTGTAAGTTTGGTAATTTCCTGCATATATTCTTCCACCAAATCAGGAATTGGATCATAGAAGCGGTTGATGGCTTCTCTGGCCTGGAAATAAATATCAGGATTCTGGGCAGTTCCACGGGTTACCGGATGTTCCGGATTTAAGGCAGCATTTCTGAATTTTTTCAAATCTTCCCATGGGAAAAGTTGCTGTAAATCTTCAACTTCAAAGTATTCTACTTTTTGAATTTCGTGAGAAGTACGGAATCCATCAAAGAAATGAATAAACGGAATTCTAGAACGGAGGCTTACAAAATGAGCGACACCCGCCAAATCCATAATTTCCTGAACACTGCCGGTTGCCAACATAGCATAACCTGTGTTGCGGGCAGCCATCACATCACTGTGATCACCAAAAATAGACAAAGCCTGGGCGGCTAAACTACGGGCGCTTACGTGAAAAACAGCCGGCAATAGCTCACCGGCGATTTTATACATATTGGGTATCATCAACAGCAAACCCTGTGAAGCTGTAAAAGTGGTAGTAAGAGCACCCGACTGCAAAGAACCGTGAACAGCTCCGGCAGCACCTCCCTCCGATTGCATTTCAACGACTTTAACAGTCTCGCCAAAAATATTTTTTTGACCGAAGGTAGCCCATTCGTCCACGTACTCAGCCATTGTTGATGAAGGAGTAATGGGATAAATAGCAGCTACTTCACTAAACATATAAGCTATATGAGCAGCAGCATAGTTCCCATCACAAGTAATGAATTTTTTCTTTCCTTTCATGCTATTGAAATTTAAAGTTTATTAGTTCTGGTTGTTCTAATACAGTATAACTAGGCTCGTCATTAAAAACAAACATTTTACTATTTATCTCTTTATCAAGACATTATACAAATAGCAAAGCCTAATTTTTTCATTTGCGAAAATACATATTTATTTACTTTTCACTTCATTTTCAAAGGTTAATAAATTTATAAAAACATCTATTTAAAATGAATTTAGATTAAATCGTTTTCGAAGAATCCACAAATTTGTTTTACTTTTACCTGTTCAAACATACAACAACAAATTCAAATAAAATTTATACACTATGGATCTGAAAACAAACTACTTGGGCTTGGAGTTAAAGAACCCGATTATCGTGGGTGCAAGTAACCTGGTGACTGACCTTAGCTTGTTAAAAAAACTGGAAGATGCTGGCGCAGCTGCTATCGTTTATAAATCCTTGTTTGAAGAACAGGTTAATCTCGAAAACTTGATTTTGCAGGATAAGCTGACAGAATATAACGAACGAAATGCTGAAATGACGAGCATTTTCTCCCATGATATTTATGAAGCAGGACCCGACGAATTTCTAATGCATTTTAAAGAAGCTAAAAATACTGTAAATATCCCCTTGATAGCAAGCTTAAATGCAGTTTATGATGACACTTGGTACGAATGGGCTAAAAAGTTGGAAGAGGCTGGTGCCGATGCCCTGGAACTAAACTTCTACAATAACCCACGGGAATTCGACATGGAAGGTCGTGCCATTATCAATGAAGAGCTTGATGTTATAGAGGGTGTTAAAAAGACGGTAAATATCCCGGTGAGTGTAAAACTTAGTGCTTTCTACACCAATCCGCTTTATGTATTCAATGAAATGGCCAAGCGAGGAGCTGACGGTTTTGTTTTATTTAACCGCCTGTTCCAGCCTGATATTAATATTGAAAATGAAAAAATGCAATTCCCGTATAACCTGAGTGCCAACCAAGATATGCGCCTACCCCTGCGTTACGCCGGGATGTTATATGATCAGTTAGATGCCGACGTATGCTCCAATACAGGTATTTTCACAGGAGAGGATGTGATTAAGATGCTGCTAGCTGGTGCTGATGCCGTTCAGGTGGTAAGCACGCTATATAAACACGGACCACAGCAAATTAGCAGGATGTTAGAAGATATTGAAATCTGGATGGCCAATAAACAATATAAAAGTTTGGATGCTTTCAGGGGAAAACTTTCAATGAAAAACATCAAGGATCCCTTTGCATACCGCAGGGCACAATACGTTGATATCCTGATGAATTCAGGTGAAATTTTTAAAAAGTATCCGATTATATAACTGAAAAGAGACTAAAAGCCGTCAATTATTGACGGCTTTTTTTTAGGCTAATGATGCCATTGGATGCAGGCACTATTTGGGTGAACAGAAATATGATGTAACTGAACCCTTGAGCGGGAGATCTGGCTACACAAGCCGGATTTGGCTTTAATTATTTTCGCCATCGCAAATAGCCGGCAAGAGTCTTCTCGAGACACAACACCCGGGGAACAAAGGGGTGCACATAATGATATGACAAGAAAATCCAATATTCAAATTACAACCCTCAAATAAATTTCAAATCTCAAAATCCAACTTCCAAAATGAAGTATTAGGCGCTTTGGAATTTCGAGCTTGTAATTTGGTCATTATTTGTAATTTGTTTATTGTTTTTTGGAATTTTATAAAAGTCAATTTTACAAGCTGTTACAAATAGTTGTCATTGGTAACGACCCACCACCCATTCGATAAAATCTTGTTATCGGAAAAAGCAAAAAAAGCTGAAATAAACCATACGTATATCCCTTAATTGCTTAAGCAAATCACCCAAAAACAGTAATGAAATATTCTCCAACCTCGTTTTTTTTCTACTTTCGATGTGGTTTATGAATAATTTCTTACTTACTTAACCTATAACGCAAATGGCAAATTACGAACAACAGGTAAATGATTTTATGGCTAAAGTCATTGCCAAAAACCCGGGAGAATTGGAGTTTCATCAAGCTGTTCATGAAGTAGTCGAATCCCTCATTCCTTTTATTGAAGAAAATCCGCAATACCGTGAGGCAAAAATCCTCGAGCGGATGATAGAGCCTGAGCGAGTGATCATGTTTCGCGTTCCCTGGCTGGACGACAAAGGAGGCATTCAAATCAATCGTGGATACCGCATCGAAATGAACAGTGCTATTGGCCCTTATAAAGGCGGCTTACGTTTCCATCCCACTGTTAATCTGGGCATTCTGAAGTTCCTTGCTTTTGAGCAAGTATTAAAAAATTCGCTTACAACCCTTCCGATGGGTGGTGGTAAAGGAGGTTCTGATTTTGATCCAAAGGGGAAATCAGATAACGAGGTCATGCGTTTTTGCCAAAGTTTTATGACCGAACTACAGCGCCACATCGGCCCCAATACTGACGTCCCGGCCGGTGATATTGGCGTAGGCGGTCGTGAAATTGGATTTATGTACGGACAATACAAAAGATTAAGAAATGAATTTACCGGAGTCCTCACCGGAAAAGGCCTTGAATGGGGAGGCTCCCTCATTCGTCCGGAGGCCACCGGATATGGTGCTACTTATTTTGCAAAAGAAATGCTGGCCACACGTGGAGAAACTTATGAAGGTAAAACTGTGGTTATTTCCGGATCTGGAAATGTAGCTCAATATGCCTGTGAAAAAGCCACTCAACTGGGTGGAAAAGTTGTAACTCTATCCGATTCCACCGGTTATATTTATGATCCTGATGGCATAGATACTGACAAATTGGCTTTTGTGATGCATTTGAAAAATGTTAAACGTGGTCGCATCAAAGAATATGCTACGAAATACGGCGTGAAGTATTTCGCCGGTGAACGCCCCTGGGGTATCAAATGTGAGGTTGCCATGCCTTGTGCCACACAAAATGAAATTAATGAAGAAGAAGCAAAAGTACTGGTAGCTAACGGATGCTTCTGTATTTCTGAAGGAGCCAATATGCCTTCTACGCCCGAAGCTGTCATCGTATTCGAAGAAAACAAACTTCTTTTTGCTCCCGGGAAAGCATCCAATGCCGGTGGTGTTGCCGTTTCGGGCCTTGAGATGAGCCAAAACTCATTACGCTTAAGCTGGACACGCGAAGAAGTTGACAATCGTTTACATCAGATCATGAAAGACATTCATGCTACCTGCGTAAAATATGGTAAGGATGGCGATTATGTTAATTATATAAAAGGTGCCAATATCGGAGGCTTTGTAAAAGTTGCCGTTGCCATGCAGGCCCAGGGTCTTGTATAATATTTTACAGCTTATTTTCGACAGGCTGCACGCGATGGCATGCAGCCTGTTTTTTTGTTCCCAATGTTTGTCAGTCCGGCAGCTAGCATAAATCATCTGAAAGCTAAAAAATCAATAAAACTTGCTTTTTTAAAAAGTATTTTGTAGCTTAGCATCAATTATTTAACCGACAAACTCAACATGTCTTTATTGCTAAATATACTTCGGCGCCTTCCATGGCAACAAGCCTGTTGCTGCAAAGCAAGATTCATTTTAAACAGGTATTTTGCTTACAAACCAAAAAATTCACCAAAATTAATACGCTATGAAAACATTATTAAAAATATTATTCCTGTGCGGAATAATTGGGATTATGGCTTTTAGCTGTGAGAAAGAAAAGACTTCTGAATGGTCTGATTTTGTTGAAGGGTATATTGTGGGATCATTTCAATGTCAGGATACTTTAGGTACCCGACATAGGGGATTTTGCATCATTACTTTAGGAAATGATGCAAATCAGTTCTACACTTTTTCTATTCCTAATGACCTGATTCCGTTTCCTTCTGGACTCATTAAGCCGGGTTACGATGAAAATACCGGAGGGCCTTATTTTTTCCCGGATAGTTTGTAAAATGGTTTTAAAATCAGATTCAAATATAAAAAGGCGGAACTATCAGAAATACCAGATTGCTTTATTGCTTTTAATATGTTGGGGCCGACGTTCCAATGGAACGAATGGCAGGATGTAATCTGTACGGAAATTACAAGGGTTTCAAATTAAAAAAATTGATAATTATGAAAACAAAATTAGTTTTTATCGGTATTATTGTAATAGTTATTTTTTCTGCCTTAACCAATGTTTCTAAGAAAAAGTATTATTATGCTTATAATGAAAAAATTTATCTTTATCCGGAAGAAAATAAATTAATCATCAACTATGATAAAGGGGTTAATAAAGAAAATTCAGAATCTTTTCTTAAAAGTATTTCAAGCGAAGTAAAAATTAAGTGGAGAAATTTAAATAGTGTAATAGTTACAACAAAGACAGAAAAATTAAAAAAAGACTTAATAACCAAATTACATTCTAGAAAAGACGTTTATACATATCAACCATTTTATAAATTAAAAAATGGTGTTGACATGATAATGACTAATGAAATTATTGTAAGATTTTTGCCAAAGGTAAGTAAAGAAAGACAAAATGAATTACATAAAAAGTATAATACAGAAGTTGTCGAAAACTACGGTATTTTTCAGAAAATACAAATACCAAAATGGGGTGATGCATTAGAAATTGCAAATAAGTATTATGAAAGTGGTTCAGGAAAATCTACATTAATATCTTTATTGCAAAATATGTATCCATTACAAAGTGGAACTATTTCTATTGGTGATTTTGATTTGCAATACATTGAAAATAATAGCTTGCGCCAATTGGTAAGTGCCGTACCTCAAAAAATAGATTTGTTTGCTGGCAATGTGATTGATAATATTGCTGTTGGTGAATTTCAACCCAATATGGAACTCATTTTAAGCATTTGTAAAAATATTGGAATACAAGAGTTTATTGAAACACTACCAAATGGGTTTAACACATATTTAGGTGAAAATGGGGCTTCTCTATCAGGAGGTCAAAAACAACGTATCACTATTGCACGGGCATTATACAAACAACCTGAAATTTTAGTGTTAGATGAAGCTACATCGTCATTAGACAGTACTTCTGAAAACTATATACAACGCACTATTCAAAATTTACGAGAGCAACAAAAAACTATTATTGTAATCGCTCATCGCCTAAGTACAGTTGTAAATGCTGATGAAATTGTGGTATTAGAAAAAGGAATAGTACTAGAACAAGGTTCTCATAATGAGCTTTATAATAAAAAAGAGCACTATTACAATTTATGGCAACAACAAATTCCAATATTAACAATGTAAAAATAAAAACTATGAAAACCATTAAACAATTAGAACGACTTAGAAAAATACATCAATACATTAAAGTAGCCAACACGGGTACCCCAAAAGAATTTTCAAAAAGATTAAATCTAAGTGAAAGTCAGTTATATAATATTTTAGATGATTTAAAAATAAAAGGTTTTCCTATTGAATACTCCAGAAGTTTAAAAAGTTATATTTATGATGATGTTTGTGAATTAGAAATTGTTTATTCTGTTCAATTGCTAACTTCTCAAGAAAAAATAAATATTGCAGGTGGTACTTTAAAAAATTACTTTACTCCTATGCAATTAGAGTGGAGAAAACTATATTAGCGTCATCAAAAATAAAAATTGCGCATTTTTAAAACTTTGATAAAAAATAAATGTTTAACTTTAAATTTTAAAAAATGAAAAATTTAGAAAATTTTGACGTTTTAGAAATGACCTCCGAAGAAATTAAAAAAACTAATGGGGGTTGGTTTTGGTCAATTTTGGCTGGAGCAATAGTTTACGAAATAGTTAGTGATTGGGACAATTTTAAAGCAGGATTAACTGGAAGTGCTCCTATTCCTAACTAAAATTAATAATTTTAAAAAAATAGTAAAATGGAAACAAAACAAATATCTTTTGAACAAACAAATATAGAGTTATTGAATCATAAAGAGCTTATAGAAATAGTTGGTGGTTCGACATCGTTTGCTTATGATGCAGGCACTCTGTTAAGAATAGTTTTCCAAACATTAGGGCATGATTACGGAGGTGTTATAGCTACAGAATCTGTTTGGTATGCATATCAATAAATCAATATTAAAGCTGCCTTTATAAAGGCAGCTTTCTTTGGGAAAAAATTTTAAATATACTACCCCGAGGCAGAGCCTTCGAGGTATTAAATGAAGTTTGCTTTGCAAACATATTTGTTTCCGACCCAGAGGGTCGGGGAATTAAACCACATAAGATTAAAAAATTATGAATTTTAAAAAATTTAGAAAAAATCCTATTTCATTGTTGATGATGCTTGTCGTATTTGTTTTTTTGTTGTCCTTATTTTCAGATTGGGCTAATTTTAAAGCAGGATTATTCGGAAAACAGCCCATAGAAATTGGAGTTAATAAATAGTATCTTAGCACATGACAATTTTTGAATTTATCAATATAAACAATTGATATTTAAGTTATTGTGTTAACAACTCGGCAATATCTTTCGTTCTTTTTTATTCGTTTAGTAATCTGGCATTCAGTATATTAGCATTTTAAATGACACATTAGTCAAAATTTTCGGTTCCGAGTTAAATTTGGCAAGAATCAAGTTCATAAGCCTATTTATAATTGCATTGAGTAAAGTACAGACCGTTACGTTTGAGAAAATCGCTGTTGCCTTTGAAAATGAAGCCTAGACGTTATCCTCTCTTCGGCGCATACAAAGGTTTATGGCTGAATACGTTATGGATAGAAACATCATTGCCCGGCTTATTTTTGCTTTGTTACCACGTAAACCCCATTCAGGCTTGCTTTAGACAGAACCAACTGGAAATTTGGAGATAAAAACATTAACATCCTTGTTCTGGGTGTTGTGTATCAGGGGGTGGCCTTTCCTGTTTTGTTTACCATGATGAATAAACGTGGAAACTCTTCTACTGCAGAAAGAATAGGTTTAATGGAACGTTATATAGGATTGTTTGGTCGTGATTCAATAGACTGTTTGTTGGCGGACAGAGAGTTTGTCGGGGAAGATTGGATTTCTTACCCGAATCAATACAAAATTCGGTATCACATCAGGATCAGAGAGAATTTTTACGTTACTATACCACGCAACGGGCATAGGATCATAGCTTCCGTGTTATTTCATCAATTAAAACTTAACCTGTTTGTATTTTATAGCAAAATTGTAAGGGTTAATAATCAGCTTTGCTACATATCCGGCTCAAAAGTCATGGGCAAGGATGGAAAACCTGAACTACAGGTTATTATCTCTTTCAACGAACCGGACGAATCCAAGTCTTTATACAAACAAAGATGGCAGATAGAATCAGCTTTTAAAGCTTTAAAATCAAGCAGATTCAATATTGAAGATACCCATTTAACGGAAATGGACAGTATTGAAAAACTACTTTCCCTTGTGTTAATTGCGTTTGTCTGGTCTTACAAAATTGGACTATCCCTGAACGCTCTAAAACCTATTCCGATAAAAAAATACGAAAGAAAGGCTTACAGCTTTTTTAAGTTTGGCTTGAATAGTCTTGCTAAAGTTATCAATGTCAATAATCTAACGAACTTTAAAAATTATTGGAGAACAGCACACTTGCAAGATAAGTTAAACCATATTTGAATAAACTCTTGGCTCGTCGCCCATGTTTCTTGATTTTAATAGCAACAATCGAGTCAAGATAAATTCCTATTTTATAAGCCCAGAGAAAAGCGATCAAGACCAATGCAAACAATTTGTTGATACGTTCAATGTCGCTCAGGTGTGTATCCTCTATGTTAAACCCACTTGATTTGAGTGCCCTAAAGGCTGTCTCAATCTGCCAGCGTTCTTTATATAGGGCCTGTGCCTGGTCAGGTTTGTTGAATGATACAATGATCTGTAATTCCGGTAGACCTTGTTTGTTTTTTATTTTTGAAGCAGAAAGGTAGCAAAGTTGCCCATGCAGGCAAACAATGTTTTCAATACAGTTGGCCTGGTTAAGTTTCAATCCTGTAAATAACCAGGTAGCCTTTACACGATGGCCATTTTTTGGAATATCAACCCAGAAGTTCTCGCGTATACGAATGTGATAGCGTACACGGTTAAGGTTCAGGTATTGCAGCCAACTACTGCCAATAAACTCCCTGTCTGCCAACAAACAATCAATACTGCTTTTGCCAAACAACCTGATGAAGCGTTCCATCAATTCTATTCGCTCCGCCGTAGAGGAGTTGCCTGCTTTTGGCAGCATGGTGTATATTATTGGAAATGCAACCACGTCATAAACGATTGCAAGTGTCAGTACATTAATATCCACTGACCCAAATTTCCAATTTGTCCTGTCCATTGCTAAACGATAGGGTGGTTTGTTTGGGAGCAAAGCAAAAATAAACCGTGCAATCAGGTCAGTATCAAATAAAAATCCTGACATGAAACGTTGAACCCTGCGCAAACGGGAATCAACCTTTGCCTGAGATTCAAAGGTACAAGCCAGTTTCTCAAAACAAACTGTTTGTGCTTTACAAAGTGCTGTAATGAATAAGCCAAAGAACTTGATTCGGGACAAATTCATTTTATCCCCAAATATTTCAAACAACGTGCTATTTAAAATGCTATTTTTACTTTCAATTTTGATATTCATGTATCTTAGTGTTAGATGTGATGATTTATCATCTAATGATACTGAATATCAAATTTTTAAATGCATTTTAAGCCGTAAAGTTATTAGTAAGTTATTAACATATATTGCTGTATTTCAATTATTTGTGATTTTTGTCATGTACTAAGAAAATTATCATATAAAGAAATATTTCATTGGTGTTATTGTAGGAGTAAAAGAGCTAGATAATGAAGGGATATCTATTTTTGGACTACAATTTGGTATTAACGTTGATTAATAAATGGAATAAATATGATTGAGAACAACTAAAAGCCCATAACAAGTAACAAAAGGAAACAAAGTGTATGCTAAAAAGGTCGTTATTACAGATTGATACTATATTTTAATTTAAAAACAAGCCTGTAAAATTAAAAGGCACAAGAAAAAACTTGTGCCTTTTAATTTGCCCAACACTTAACACAACAGAAATGGCTGATAAATTACAATAAGATGTTGTTGAAACACAAAAGCCCTCATTGCATACGCGGCATTCAACCGAAATTCTGATAATTAATTTAAATTGATTATAAATAACAAAATGTATTACTTTTGCTGTGATTTTTCTCACGTTTAAATAAAAATAATTATGGTAATTAATCAAAACGCTGTAGCTAAGCTTGCCTATAAAATACTCACCGATCATCCCGAAGGAGAGATGATTGAATTTGCTGATCAGACTAGTCCAAAAGAAATGGTTTTTGGGCAGGGGCTTCAGATTAAAGGCTTCGAAAATGGCCTTATGGGTATTGGTTCAGGCCCCTTTTCGTTTGAAGTGGCTGCCGAAGATGCCTTTGGCCTTCATCACGAAGAATTACAAATATGGGTATCCAAAAGTGCTTTCATGGATCATGATCAGCTCCGTACCGACTTATTGGTTTTAGAGAATACTGTAAATATGTTAGACAGTCATGGCCGTAAAATCACGGGCATCGTTAAGGATATTACCGAAGATCGGGTATTTATGGATTTTAATCATCCATTTGCCGGTAAAAAATTATTTATTTCAGGAGAAGTGCTATCTGTGCGCCCCGTGGAAGAAAGTGACCTTAAAACTAAAGGCGGTTGTGGCTGTGGCTCGGGATGCGGCTGTGGAAGCCACGCTAACGAATCTGAAGATGCATGTTGTTCATCTTCAGCTGAAGAAGAGGAAGGTTGCGAAGCCTGTGGTAATCCTCCCGAAAAAATGGGACAGGGACACGGAAATTGTCAATGCGCAAATTAGGCTTTTACTTACGTTAGCCTATCTGTATATTTTCAACTTATCCAGGGCCTCCTGATATTTATCAGCATTGACTTGTTGCTGCCTATTGGTTCTGGCAAAAACATGATAACCTGAGAAGTCAGCCTTCGCACAGAAGTATAAAAAATTGCTTTTATCGTAATTAAGGACGGCATCAATGGATGAAATGGACGGGAAACAAATTGGACCGGGTGGCAATCCTCTATGTCGGTATGTATTGTATGGTGAATCCACTTTCTTTTGAATATTCAGTACCCTTTTGATATTGTAATTACCCAAGGCATAAATCACCGTAGGATCAGCTTGCAGCCGCCAACCATGTTGAAGACGATTGATATAAACGCTTGCTATTTTCGGCTTTTCATCCTTTTTATTGGTTTCTTTTTCTACTATTGAGGCCAATATCATTACCTGCTGGGGGCTAAGTCCTATTTCGGCAGCTTTTTCTTTTCGTTGTTTATTCCAAAACTTTATTGACTCCTGAAACATGCGGCTGATGAATTCATTGGCCGTACTATTCCAATAAAATTCATAAGTATTGGGAATGAATATAGTTGAAACTGTTTGGGTTGTTTTACCCATTCCGGCAAGGTAAGCCGAATCGGACAGCAGGCCGATCAAAGAAGCTGAATCAGCCTCTATTTGCCTCCCAACTTTTCCGGCCAGTTGATAAATATCCCGTACATTGTTGAAGGTGACCTGCACCGGAGTCTGCTTTCCCGCCCTGAGCATATCAATCAGCTCATTGTTATTTAAGCCATTACTTATCAGATAACGTCCGGGTTTCACCAGCTTAGATAAGTTCTTCTTCTTGGCCAACCATTCGAAATTACTGCGATGGATAATCAGTCCTTTAGAAAAGAGCATGTTTTCAAGATCCGAAAAATGAGCACCGGTGGGAACATATATACTTTCCGGCTTACCATCTTTGGTCCAAACATTGGGCGTATACATAATCTCGTAGAGTAGATATGCAGCTCCCAATGCCAACACGATTAAGAATAACAGCAAACGAAAGATGAATTTCTGAAACCCGCTCTTTTTCTTTTTTCTCCCGTAATACGAATGATAATAAGCCATAGTCAATTATTATTTTGGATAGATTTATAAAGATTCTTTGATTTTTTGCATTAAAACCTCGTCAATCCATTTTCCGTTTCGCAAATTCCAATCCCTTTTTAATCCTATTTTTTGAAAGCCATATTTTTCAAACAGCATGAGACTCTGATAATTATCCTGTTCTATATTGCAGTACAACTGGTGAAAATTTAAATCACCGAACGCATAGTTAATGCAAAGCATAAGTGCATTCCCGGCATAGTTCATGCCCCTTTTTTCTTTTGAAATAACAATGCCGATCTCTGCCCTGCGATTGATTGCATCCAGCTCAAATAAATCGATGGTGCCGATCACTTCATGAACCCCGTCATTTTCCAATTCAATGATAAAGCGAACCTGCTTAGCAACAAAGGGGTCGTGCTTTTCGGCAGACAACACATATTGCTCCAGCTCAAAACGAGAGTAGGGAACCTGCGTTTGTGAAACATGCCAAAGCCGATGATCATTCTCCAGCTCATAGAGAAAGTCTACATCTTGTGGCTCAGGTGCCCGCAAGCGAATCGGTGAACTTAGTAAACTCATGATGCAAATTTCCACAATTCTTGGCATTTTTACGAATTTATTTTTACTAAAATCGAAAATAACCTTAAAAAAGAGGGCAACAATTTCAGCAGGCACGATTCTTGCAATTTCTTTAATCTATCCATTATGGATAAAATGGCAGCTCTTGTATCCGAAAGGAACGATATATTTCTTAATTTTGGAGTATAAATTTTTACAGGAATTGCTTATAAGTACTATTAATGATAATCATAAAAATTTCAAGCCATGAGTGACCAACGTTCAAATTCAGGATTCGCCTTTTTCTCAGGCATAGTGGTCGGTGCCGTCATTGGCGCCATTACAGGATTACTTTATGCTCCTGAGCCGGGTGAAGAGACCCGCAAAAAATTGTCTGAAAAAACCAAAGAACTTTCTGACGATTTACTCGACCAATTTGATGACTTAAAGGAAAATGTCAACAAAGTATTGGAAGACGTCAAAAAGACAGGTGCAGCAGTTCTTGAAGATGTCAAAAATACCGGAGTCGATGTTATTGCAGATGTAAAACAAGCAAGCAAAAAGGCCTAATTTCAAAATAGTTTTGAGATTATTTTACATGGAATAAGCCATGGCTTATTCCATGTAATTCTTATGCATCTGAAAACCCGTCATACCACTAGATCCAAATATCATGAACGACAACGAACTAAAGGCTCCAATACAAGAAATACTCGATGAGATCAAAAAATACATCGATGGGCAGCTGGAGTATAATAAAGTTATTTTTCGAAAAAAAAGTGGAGAGTTTACAGGGCAACTTATGCTGTTTCTAATTCTTTTCGGCATTTTTACTTTTATTACCCTGTTTTTATCCTTTGCCTTCGTGAATTGGTATGCTGCAAATGGAGGAACCCAAACCGCTGGTTTTCTAATTGTAAGCATCGTCTATCTTTTTATTGCACTCATTGTTTTCGCTTTCCGTGAGCGTTTGGTATTTTCGACCATTAGGAAAATATTAGCTATAAATCTTTCCACTAACGAAGAAAAAGAGTTTTTCAAAGGAGCTCCATTCGCTGCTGATGCTTCTGCTTTGGAAAAATATCTTGAATACTTGCGCAAGCAAAACCACAAACAGGAACTTAAACTCCAACATCAGTTTAATAAATTCAGCGAAAGTGTAAACGTGGTGAATTTGACACGGAATTTGATAAAGTCGGTACTTAACGCTTTCTTAACGACTACAAATGTGATCAAAGCTACTTATGAGCTCACAAAAAAGTTAAAATCCAAACATAAGAAAAAACTAGATTAGCAAATTTTTCTTATGACACTTGAGATACTATTAAATAGTTAGAATATCCCTTTCTTTCAGTTCCAGGATTTTTTCCACATTCTCAACATATTTATCGGTCAATTTTTGAATTTCTTCGGATAAATGTTTCGCCTCGTCTTCCGGGAGACCTTCTTTTTCAAGTTTTTTTGCTTCATCATTCGCGCTACGGCGAATGTTTCGAATGGCAATTTTTGCATCTTCGCATACCTGTTTGGCTTTCTTGGCAAGTTCCAAACGTCTTTCTTCTGTAAGAGGAGGTACATTAATGCGGATAATATCGCCCTCATTCATCGGGTTAAAACCCAAATTGGCATTCAAAATAGCTTTTTCAATTTCCTTGATAACACTTTTATCAAAAGGCTGAATAACAATAGAATGCGCATCCGGCGTATTAATATTGGCGGTGCGTTCCAAGGGAGTTTGTGTCCCATAATATTCTACCAAAACGCCATACAACATAGAAGGAGAGGCTTTTCCGGCCCTTACTTTTAGTAATTCTTTGTCCAAATGCAGCAAGCTATGTTGCATACGTTCTTCCGATTCCTCTAACACAAAAATAGCTTCGTCAGTCATAACCCTATAATTTGATAGCAAATTTAATATTTTCCTACAATCAATAAACATCCAATTAAATTTTGAGGATATTTTAGGCTTTTAATGGCTATCTCCAAAACGAGAAGCTTCAAAAGAATTTCTATCTTTGTTGGAAACAAAAGCACAACTATGGAGGATACGTCCGTCATTAATTTAAAAGAAATATCCGTATTCCAGAAAAACAAATTGGTTTTAGCTCATGTTAATTTGGAAATAAAATTAGGGGAATTCGTATACCTTATCGGGAAAACCGGTAGCGGAAAATCAAGTTTACTACAGACCATTTATGCCGATCTTCAGCCGGAAGGCCAACAAGCCATCGTATGTAGCTTTGACCTTAAAACAATTAAAACGAAACAGATTCCGTTTTTAAGACGGAAATTAGGCATCGTGTTTCAAGATTATCAATTATTGGAAGACCGGACGGTAAAAGAGAATTTGAAATTCGTTTTAAAGGCTACGGGATGGAAAGACAAAGGGGAGATTATGGATCGTATTCTGGAAGTACTTTCTGACGTTGGTCTGGTTCATAAACTAAACGTTATGCCTCATCAGTTATCCGGGGGAGAGCAACAGCGGGTTGCCATTGCCCGGGCACTGCTGAACAAGCCTGATCTTATTTTGGCGGATGAGCCTACCGGAAATCTCGATCCGGGAACCTCCAATGAGATCATGCGTCTTTTGAAGAATATCTGTGAAGGAGGACGGGCAGTGGTTATGGCTACTCATAATTATAACCTGATTCATAAGTTTCCGGGCAGAACGCTAAAATGTGAAGAGGGCACTATCCTCGGCTCAATTAATGAGCTCCAGTAATCGGGCTACATTATCCCCATTATTATACATCTTTAATAAAGCTACTTCCCTTTCGGCTTTCATCTCTAAGGTAAACTCACGTTTCATAAGTAAACGAATCTGCTTCTTTATGGATAGGGCATCATTAGCCACTACACAATAGGAATCTAAATTGCTACCACTCAATACCTTATCATTTACCAGACAAAAACGGCCGTTATACAGACTATTTAATAGCTTCAACTTCATTCCGGTTGCCTGTCCGCTTATGGAAATATTCACCTGGGCCTTTTTAATCAGATCAATCAACTCATTATCATCCGGGTTGGCTATTAATCGGGCTGTTGGAAGCTTTTCAATCAGATATTGCAAGGGTCGTGAAGGATTCAAACCGGCTATAATTACAGGAATATCCAGGTCATTAAATACTTCTGTTAAAAGAAAATGCACCGCGTCCTCGTTTTCAGGTACCGAAAGGTTTCCATGATAAAGTACATAATCTCCTCTTCCGGCAATACTTTCCACTTTTTTATGGGGATGAAATGCCGGTAAATAACTTACGTTCTTGAATTTTCTTGAGAAATATTTATAATCCTTCTGAGAGATTGTCAACAGATGATCAGCTTTGGACAATACCCTTTCAAACTTTTTTAATTTACCGGCTTCGGTGAAAAAATAATACTTCTTAAATAAATCCGTCTCGGCTCGCGAGAGGCTCAGATAATATTCATGCTCAACATTATGGATACGAACCAAACGTATTCGGCTCTTCAACTTCTTCTCTAGCAACAGAATACTGGTATGCAAGCCCTCCATCAAAATAGGATAATCATCTTCGAGTAGTTTATCTACTAATTCTGAAGACTGACGGGTTTCGATAATGTAAGGATAACGTTTGAATAAATGCTTTTTCGAAATATCCCTCTTATAGTAATTCACCGAATAAAATAATGTCTCCAGCTCAGGTGCTCTGCTGCGGCCATATTCAAAACAATGTAAATGTACCTTCACGCCATGTTCAGCCAGATCTTTGGCTTTATAAAACACATCAATTACCCCACCATAATTAGCAGGAAAGGGAATATCAAATGCAATGATATGGATATGCTGCTCAGACATATTTCTTATAGACTTCTATTAATATTTTTGACTCAAGCTCCCAATTCAATTCTGCGGCAGCTTTTCGTGTATTTTTTTTCCATTGGGCAAGCCAATCATCGTGCAAAACTATCTCATTTATTTTAACTGCCATCAGCCTTGGGTCATGATTTGGAATAAAATCTCCTACCTGATACTTTTCAATTATATTTTTGATCTCAACCAAGGGAGAGGCAACAACCGGTATGCCAGCTTGAAGATAATCAAAAATTTTATTCGGAAGGCTAAATTGATAGTTGAGGCATGAGGGTTTATCCAGCGAAAGCCCAAAATCGGATGCGGATGTATACTGCATCAGTTTATGGAAAGCTTGCCTGCCCTTGAAAATCACCTTTTCTTCCAGGTGGAGCCGGCTCACCATCTCTTTCAGCAATTCCATAACGTCTCCTCCTCCTACAATGAGCAAAATCGCATTTTCGACCCATTGCATGGCCTCAACCATTTCCTCAGCACCCCGATTTATATTTATGCCGGCACCTTGCAAAATCATTATTTTTTTATCCAGGGGTAAGGCAAGAGCCTCCCGACTTGGTAATTTATCCATTTTCAACACAGGCGGCACATTCCGAACCACCTTTGGCCTTATCCCATATTGCTTTTCAAACAAATCGGCAATGGAATGATTTACCGTGAATACATCTTTTAATTTTGGAAAAATGAAAGCTTCGATTTGCTTCCATAGCCATTGCTTCACTTTGTGATGCTCCAATTCGGGAACACCCGTAAAATATTCATGGCTATCATATACCAAAGGGATGCTTTTAATCTTGCTGATTAAAAAATTTGGAAGTAGTGTATCCAGGTCATTGGAAACCAATAGAGAGACATTTTTTTGGAAAAGTAAAAACACAAACAATCGCCACTGGAATTCAGCATAAAATAATGGTCCTTTCTCAAAACATAAATGCATGCGCTTTACCCTATAAGGCCTCGTGTCCATGACAGGACTCTGCTTCATGCGCCTGCCCACCAATAGGGTTTCAAAACCCATTTTCCTGAGCGTGGAACACACTTTGCTTACTCGCTGGTCTGTTACCAGGTCGTTAATTACCGATACAACAACTTTTTTCGCCAAACATGGATTTTCAAACAAAGATAGGCGTTTTTCAATGTTACAGCTATGTATAACAGGCTACAACAGGAAGAAATCAACCGGGCAACCAAAATAACGCCCAAAATAACTTAGGCAGCAATAGCCTGCCGGTTCTGTAATGAATCTTTTTATCTTTGCCAAGGTTTAACACATGCCATTTTAAATGAAAAAATTATCCCGTACGCTCTCTTATGCCCTACCCTTTTGGGGAGCGGCAGTAATGAATATCATTTCCAATTTGGTAACCATTTTCTTTTCATTATTTTCTTTTGCCCTGTTGATCCCGTTTTTGAACTTGTTATTTGGCATCAATAAATTGGTTACGGTAAAACCGGTCTTGCACTTCGCCACGCATTCCATCCTTAATTATCTGAATTTTTACATCAGTCAAATCATCATACATAGTGGAAAGGTTCAGGCGCTGATCTTTATTTGTGTAGTCATTCTGATTTCTTTCCTACTCCGGAACCTAGGCCGTTTTTTTGCAATGTATTTTATCTCGGGCGTACGAACAGGTGCCATCCAGGGCATTCGCGACGACTTATACGCCAAGATGCTGATCTTACCGCTATCTTTTTATACAAAGAACAAAAAAGGGGATCTTTTGTCGCGTATTACCACGGATGTACAAGAAGTGGAAGTATCCATTATGAATTACATCGAAATTATTGTTCGAGATCCTATTACCATCATAGCCTACTTAGCATTTATGATTAGCATGAGTTCGCACCTGACCATGTTTGTATTGGTTATTTTACCCGTTACGGGTCTGGTCATCGGGCAAATAGGCAAAAGTCTCAAAAGGCGATCTACCGATGTGCAGAACCGTTTTGCCGGCTTATTGGCGATCATCGAAGAAAGTATTTCAGGATTAAGAATTATCAAGGGATTTAATGCGATTCCCTATTTCGAACAGAAATTTCGCTCAAATAACCAAGAATATCGTAAAAAACAAACGAAAGTCTATCGCAGGCGCGATTTATCATCACCTTTAAGTGAATTCCTTTCCTCACTGGTCATTGTGGTTGTTTTGTGGTTTGGTGGAAAGATGGTGCTGTCAAGTAGTCATGAAATTCAAGCAGCAGATTTTATTACCTATATCGTGGTTTTTTCTCAAATCATTCCACCTGCAAAATCATTTACCCAGGGCTACTACAACATACAAAAAGGGCTTGCCTCTTCCGAACGAATTTTTGAGGTACTGGATGCAAAAGAAGTGATCGAAGAAATACCCAACCCCCTATCCATTACTAGTTTTGAGAAATCAATTCATTTTGAGCATGTTTATTTTAGGTATGAAAATGATGATATTCTAAGGGATATTAATTTAAGTATCCCCAAAGGAAAGATGATTGCGCTGGTGGGTGAATCAGGAGGTGGCAAATCGACTGTCGTTGATTTAATTCCTCGGTTTTATGATGTAAGCAGGGGCCGAATCCTGCTGGACGAGCAGGATATTCGCCACTACCGCATCAACAACCTACGCGCCTTAATGGGGATAGTGTCGCAGGATAGTGTTTTGTTTAACGATACCATTTTCAACAACATCGCTTTTGGCTTATCGAATGTGAAAATGGAAGATGTGGAGAGGGTCGCAAAAATTGCCAATGCGCATGATTTCATTTTGCAAATGGAAAACGGATACCAAACCAATATCGGTGACCTTGGGGTGAAGCTCTCCGGTGGCCAGCGTCAGCGAATCAGTATTGCCAGAGCCGTATTGGCCAACCCCGCCATACTTATTTTAGATGAGGCCACTTCTTCATTAGACACCGAATCAGAAAGATTAGTTCAGGATGCATTGTCTAAAATCATGAAAAATCGCACCACCCTGGTCATTGCTCATCGCCTGTCCACTATCCAACATGCCGACGAAATTGTTGTCATTCAAAAAGGGGAAATAGCAGAAAGAGGTTCCCACGCGGAGTTGATGGCACTGGATGGTGTTTATCGACGCCTTCAGAAGTTTCAAACTTTTAAATAAATAGGTGCGTTTTCTACTTTAATCTCTTCACCATTTTGTAATAATAATCAGCCCTGGGTTTATCATCCAGCCGCATATAAATATTTCCCAGATTCCTTGCGTAATCAGCAGTCTTCTGCATGTGATACAGTCTATTATAGTAATATAATGAACGTTTATAATTAGCGGTTATCGGATTTAAGGCTTTTACTAATATTGCATACTGAGCCCTTGTATGATGCCTTTTGTAGTCAGCTAACTCACTCACATAGCGGTCTTCGGCCAGGGTGTAATACTTTTTTGCTCTCCAATCAAGGGCTGTGTGATTGGAGGGAGATTTCTTTAAGATTACTGTTGCCAGGCTATCAGCAACAGCAATATGCCCCAATCCTGCCTGGGAAGCTAAGAAGGAAGCCTGATAGATAATACTGTCTTTGGAAACAGTTTGAATATTTTTCCAAAGGCTTTGAATTTTATCCCAGTTTTCGCTTTCTACATAGGTAAATAGCAAACGCTTTTTGATTGCATGAATATGCTGAGCTGTTGGATATTTTTTTACATAATTCTCTAAAGCGTCTATCTCAAGAGAAAGATTATTAATTTTCCTATAAATTTTTGCCAGGTAGGCGAAAGTTTGAGCATCTTCCGAAAGCCCGTAACGAGCATGTTCCAGCAAATTACGTGCTTCGTCTATTTTATTTAAATGATAGGCTGCGATTCCGGCATTGGTATAATAGGGACATTTCTTCTCCTTATGTCGAGATTCATATTTGGCAATGTATGTGGACCACAAGGCAAGAGAAGTGGTATAATCTCCCTTTTTAAAAGCAGCCATTGCTCTATCTTTCTTTTTAATTTTCGTGCGCGGATAGGCAGATGTAGATGCAGTCAAGATTACCAGGAGTGCCAATACGTATTTCACATTTTTCATCTAAATTTTTTGATTAAAAAAGGCACAAAAGTAGCGATTTCATATAAAGGCGTGTTTTCAATTAACAATAAATAAGAATTATCTTTGTTATGAAACTACAACAGTATCGTATTTAGAAAATATTATTTTTGCATAAAATATTGAACATGGACTTAAGCAAAATTTTATCTATTTCGGGCAAGCCCGGATTATATAAACTGGTCGGAGAAGCAAAAAGCAACCTGGTTGTTGAATCGCTAACCGATGGAAAAAAAATGCCCGCCTTTGCACATGAACGGATTAGCTCCCTGCATGAAATAAGCATTTATACAAGCGGCGAGGACATGCCTTTGTACGAGGTGTTGAAAAAGCTGAATGAAATATTGGATGGGAAAAAAGTAGAGAATCCTAAGAAAATGAGTTCAGGCGATTTAAAATCCCTGTTTGAACAAGCAATTCCCGATTATGATCAGGATGCAGTATATGTTTCCGATATGAAAAAAATATTCACCTGGTATAATCAGCTGGTTGAAAAAAATTTACTGGACTTTTCAGAAGAAAAGGCCACAGAATCCGATATAAAAGAGGCTGTTCCAGAGTCTGAGGAAAATAAATAATGCTCTACCGGTCCATCATACGACCCCTTCTTTTCAGGATGGATGCGGAACATACGCATCATTTCGTTAGTATATTATTAAAAGTGGCTTTTATTCTGCCTGGATTATCATGGTGTTTCCGACATGTATTTACTGTTAAGCATCCGGCACTGGAAAGGGAAGTGTTCGGCTTAAAATTCCCAAATCCTGTGGGCGTTGCTGCCGGATTTGATAAGAATGCGACCTTATTCAATGAATTGTCCGGATTGGGATTCGGTTTTGTTGAAATAGGTACCGTCACTCCAAAAGCCCAGGCAGGCAATCCGAAGCCACGTTTGTTTCGCCTTCCTGCCGACCAGGGACTCATCAACCGCATGGGCTTTAATAATCTTGGCCTCCCTCAAGCTATTCATCGTTTAAAAAAGAGAAATACACATGCGCTAATTGGTGGAAACCTTGGAAAAAATACCCTGACGCCAAATATCAAAGCAGTAGAAGATTATGCTAATCTTTTCGAAGGCCTTTTTGATTGGGTAGATTATTTTGTCGTCAATGTTAGTTGCCCGAACATAAGTGATTTGCGTGAGTTGCAAGATCAGGATGCCTTGTTGGAGATCTTAATGCGCCTGCAAGAAATCAACCTGCGAAAAGCCTCCCCCAAACCCATTTTACTTAAGATATCCCCTGATTTGAACAAGCAGCAATTGGATGAAGTAATCGAGATAGTCAAAGAAACCAAGATTGCCGGTGTGGTCGCCATAAACACGAGCATTTCCCGAAACACTTTAACAACCTCAGCTGGCAGAATACAGTCCATCGGAAAAGGAGGACTTAGCGGAAAGCCGCTGAAAAAAAAGGCACTCGAGCTTGTGCAATATCTATCGGAACATTCCAACAAAGCCTTTTCCATCGTTGGTGTGGGTGGCATCTTTAATGCCGAAGATGCCTTGGCCATGCTCGACGCCGGTGCTGACCTTGTCCAGGTTTACTCAGGATTTATCTATGAAGGCCCTTTTCTCGCCAAACGCATCAATAAAGCGATCCTTAGAAGATATACTAAATAAATTAACACGCGACAGCGCTGTCGAGGGATCATAAGAATTTCGTTATTTTTGGCTGATGAAGTTATTTGCAAGAATTATCCACCTTTCTCTTTTCCTACCATTATTATGGGCTGGAAATCTACAAGCCCAATACTATCTTACCGGACAAGATCCGGCTTCGATACATTGGCAGCAAATTAAAACTGCTGATATACAGCTTGTTTTTCCCAAAGGATACGATCGTGTGGCCGAGTATTATATGAACATCCTGAAAATAACAGATCCTTATGTTCGGCAGCCTTATCTGAAAAAACAGCAACGGCTCACCATCATTTTGCACAATGAGTCTACCACTTCCAATGCTACGGTTTCCCCGGCACCCTTCCGTGCCGACTTCTTCGATATGCCCGATCAGCAAACCTATCCCCAAATTTGGCAAAAACAATTGGCCTTACACGAATATCGGCATGCTGTTCAGATGGGCAAAATGAGACAGGGATTTGGCAATGTACTTTATTACCTCCTGGGTGAACAAGGCACGGCCGCTTTGTTTGGAACCTTTCTTCCCTTTTGGTTTATCGAAGGCGATGCGGTTTATAGCGAAACTATCCATAGCAGAAGTGGCCGTGGAAGGATACCCGATTTTGTTTATCCCTTGCAGGCACAAGTACTGGAACATGGTATTTATCCCTACGACAAAGCTTTATTCGGATCCTATCGCAATTTCGTCCCCGATCATTACTCACTTGGTTATCAGTTGGTTTTAAAAGGTATTGAACAGCACGGAATCGGAATGTGGAACGATATCCTAAACCGTGTTGCAAGGGAATCTTATACTTTGATACCATTTACGCACGGACTAAAGAAAAATACAGGTCACGGAAAAGTTAACTTTTACCGGACAAGTATTCAAGCCATACAGTCATCCTGGAAACAAGACTTATCCAGGCAGGAAACTGACACATTTAATAAGTTTAGTACAAATCAACGTTTTTATACCAATTATTTGTTTCCACAACCGCTTTCTTCAGGTCAAATCATCACTGAAAAGTCAGGCATTGATGATATAAACCGCTTTGTGCTGCTAGATGAAAAAGGAAAAGAAACCCGCTTGTTTACACCGGGATTTGATTTCATGGCCTCTCTTTCTGCCAACGACAGTTTGATATGCTGGAACGAGAAAAGCTTCGACCCACGTTGGAGCAACCGTGATTATTCTATCATAAAAATTTACAACTTCAAGACAAAAAAGCTTTACCAAATCTCTCATAAAAGCCGCTATTTCGCCCCTGCACTATCGCCGGACGCCAGTAAGGTGGTGGTCGTAAAAGTAGATAATTCTCAGCATTATTCTCTGGACTTCCTGAGCAGGCAAGATGGCCGATTATTACATTCGTTTAAAACGCCGGATAACTTTTTCTTTATGCAACCATCATGGTCGAATGACGGAAAACAGCTAATTGTAAGCGTGTTGGGCAATAAAGGCAAGTCGCTACTACTTCTCAATACCCACAACTTTTCGTTTCGAATGCTTCTCCCTTTTTCATTTCGTGAGATCTCCCATCCAACGCTTTTCGGAAATTGGGTTGTTTATACAGGAACTTATGATGGGAAAGACAATCTGTATGCCGTAAACATTCATACTTCGAAAGTTTTCAGTTTGTTTAATGCACAATATGGAGCCAAGGATGCCCGTTTTTCAAGAGATGGACATAAACTTTATTTTTCAAACTACACAGCCAATGGGTTCAAACCAGCCTATATTTCATTTTATCCCAATCAACTAAAAACCTTCGATATCAGCAAACATCAGTTTAAGTATCCTATTGATAAGATTCACTCGCCAAAAACTTTTGTCCTCGATGATACAGTCATTCCACATCACCTCTATCCCATCAAAAAATACAGTCGCCTGGGTCATCTTTTCAATCCCTACAGCTGGGGGCCTTTTGCCATTGATGCCAATAGCTATTCTTTTACCCCTGGACTGAGTCTTCTTTCACAAAACAAGCTAAGTACTGCTGTCACCACAGCAAGCTATTTGTGGGATATGAATGAAAGAACCGGAAAATTCAAGTTAACTTTTGACTATTTGGGATGGTATCCGGTGATTAGTGCCGGACTAACATACGGGCATCGACGAATCTTTAGTCACGATAACAATGGTGCGCCAATAGAATTACACTGGAAAGAAACGAATCTGGATTTGGAGATAAGGCTTCCTCTCAGTTTTACTCATAGCAAATGGATCAGGGGATTTCAACCATCGCTGGCTTACAGCCAAAAATTTCTGCAGACTTTTCCGGGTTCAGCCTATAAATTCAAAGTAGACCAGGTAACCGCTTTCACTTATCAACTGTTTACATACAACCAGTATAAGGGTTCGTCCAAAGATATTTTTCCTCAATGGGGACAAGGCCTCCATCTGGCTTTTCGCCACACTCCTTTTTCAGCTTCTCCCAGCTCTCAGTTTGCATTGCAGAGCTGGTGGTATTTTCCTGGAATAATGCGTCATCAGGGCTTACGAATATATTATGGCTATCAATGGATGAATGAAGGCGATTATGAGTTTAGCGAAATAGTATCTATTCCACGGGGATATATGAACCTTCGGTATAACAAAATGAATAGTTTAAAGTTTGATTATGCGATTCCGTTGGTCTATCCTGATTTGAATTGGCAAGGGGTGGCCTATCTGAAGCGTCTATACGCCAAACTATTCTATGATTACCTGAAAACAGGAGGTGGAAGTACTTTCCAAAGTACCGGAATCGAGCTTTATTCTAACTGGAATTTCCTGAGTTTATTCCCCGATGTTTCTTTGGGTGTCCGATGGTCATATACTCAGGAAAAAAATCATATCTTTGAGTTTCTATACGGCATTCAATTTTAATAAAGACAATTATTATGATGCTTCAAATTATTCAATTTCTTATCACGATAGTATCTATTTTGATCATCGGTGGTCTTTTAAAGGGTATTCGAATTAACTCAAGTAGATTATTGACGGCTGGCCTGATTGCTCTGGTAATAGCCTCGCTTAATTTCCTGGTATTCCCTTTGATGGTCATTCTCGCACTACCCATTAACTTCGTAACTTTTGGAATTACTCTATTAATTATTAATGGCATAACTATAATTATCGCCAGTTGGATAGTTCCTGATTTTGAAGTGGACAGCCTTTGGTGGGCAATTTTATTCAGCTTTCTGGTAAGCAGCATCACCTTCCTGCTTGAGTTGATGTTGATACCACATTCCAACATGATAATGACTACCTAAGGTATCTTTAGCCCGACGCTACTTTCGCTGGTCAAATTCTACAATTCCTATCAAAAGAGAAAAGGGTCCTCTTATTATTTTGTGATATTTCAGTTTAGCTGGAAGCTGGAAGACAGGAGGCCGAAGTAAAAGCTACCACAATCTATTGTATTTTCACGACTTCCGAACCCTAAAAACAAATCCAATAAATACCTGCTAGTACAGGTAAACAATTTGATTATCAGGCTGATAAGCTCATTCGGATTTGCAATCCGAATGTTAATGGGCTTAAAAGATCTGCAATCTGATAGGTAATAAAAAAGTGATTGGCTGGTTAATAATTTGCCGGATTGCAAATCCTTTGTCTCTTTAACTTCCTGATTATAAATCAGGAAGAGCGCGGAGAGAATGATAAACTTCAATAATCATTAATACAATCGAAGTGAAAATTCCACACAAATCAACATAGAACCTGAATAATTTACAGGCAAAAACATACAAGCTCTGGATCAATATAATTCTTTTTTCAGCCGTCATCACCCACTAAAAATCTTATTTTTGCGTTTCTCTTAACAACAAACTTAAAATTCATGTGGGCTTTATATCAGAAAGAAATCCGTAGTTTTCTGGTTTCCCTGACAGGCATGCTTGTTATTGGGTTTTTCCTGGTTATTACCGGGCTTTTCATCTGGGTTTTACCGTTCGGCACCAACATACTCGACAGTGGGTATGCCAATCTGGATGGCCTGTTTTTGTTAGCCCCCTTTGTATTTCTCTTCTTGGTACCAGCTATCAGTATGCGATCGTTTGCCGAAGAAAAGAAAAGTGGTACCCTCGAACTCCTTTTGACTCGCCCACTCAGCGAATTGCAAATTGTCATGGCTAAATACCTGGCAACTTATACTTTAGTTGTCCTGGCTTTGTTGCCTACCCTTATTTATTATTTTTCAGTACAGCGGCTTGCCTATCCGGTTGGTAATGTGGATAGTGGTGGTTTTTGGGGATCTTTTGGCGGACTACTTTTTCTGGGTGCAGCATTTACAGCCATTGGCTTCTTCTGTTCCTCGCTCACCGATAACCAGATAGTGGCTTTTCTGCTGGCAGTAATCCTTAGTGCCTTTCTGTATAAAGGATTTGAACTGATAAGCCCTCTTTTTGGAGAATATAGCCTCTTGGTGCAAAATCTTGGCATGGATGCACATTATCGTTCAATGAGCCGGGGGGTGATTGATACACGTGACCTGATTTATTTTCTGAGCCAGATCGCTCTATTCATATACATGACTACCTATTCATTGGCCAGGAGGAAATGGAGCGTATGAAACGGCTAAATACTCAAAATAGACAACTGAAAAGAAGCTATCAAAAGAAGTTTTTGACTTTCCTCCTGATTTTGTTAGCCATCAATTGGATAGGACAGTACGAATATCAGCGTTTCGATCTTACCTCAAACAAACGGTTCAGTCTGTCTCAGGCAAGTATTCAACTTTTAAAAACCCTTCACGACAATGTACATTTCATTGTTTATCTAAAAGGCGATTTTCCCCAAGGTTTTAAACAACTACAAAAGCAGACCAAAGAAATGCTGGAAGAATTTGCTGCCCGATCTTCGCACATTCGCTTTCGTTTTGTAGATCCTACAGCATCCTCCACGATTCAAGAACGAAATCGACGGTATCGCAGGCTCATAGATGAAGGCCTCAGACCCACCAATTTACAAGTAAAAACAAAAAACGGACTGGAGCAACAAATAATTTTCCCGGGAGCCATCGTGCGTTACAAAAACAAAGAGATCGCTGTAAGTTTGTTGGAATCTCAAATAAACATTCCCCCCGAACAGGTGATTAATCATTCAATCGAAAATCTGGAATATCAACTCATGCATGCTGTCCATAGTTTAACGCAAAAGAGCAAACCATCAATAGCTTTTCTACGTGGACAAGGTGAACTACATGGCAAAGACATAGCAGACATTATCCAAAGCTTGCGAGCCGATTACAGCCTTTCTTTTGTGTCACCTCATGGAAACAGGGATAGTTTGCTTGATCGGCGAACTGAAGACAACAGTGGTCATACTTCCAGGATCATGCCCCGTTATAAAGTAGTGATCATAGCCGGTCCCGACTCAAGTTTCTCAGAGAAAGATAAATTAGTTCTCGATCAATATTTGATGTACGGAGGAAAAATTCTTTGGCTTATCGATCCTGTAGTAGCCAGCATGGATAGCATTCGTCAATCGGAAAGCACAGTTTCCATCGACCGGAAACTGGGCCTTCAGGAGCAATTGTTTACCTATGGCATTCGCTTGAACAAGAATTTAATACTGGATATCAATGCTGCGCCCATCCCTGTTCATACAGGGCAAATGGGAAACCAGCCACAAATTAATTTTCTACCCTGGTATTACGATCCGATCATCAGCCCACGGTCGAAAAACCCAATTGTAAAAAACCTAAACAGCATTCGACTGTCATTTGTAAGTAGTGTGGATACACTGGCAGTGAAAGGGATAAAAAAGACCATCTTATTAAAAACCTCTCCTTATTCAGGTGTCGAAAAGGTTCCGGGAATCATTAGTTTAGCCATTTTACGTAAAAAACCCGACCCCTATTTTTTCAGCGGCCCAGCTCGAAATGTAGCGGTACTACTGGAGGGGATATTCCCATCAGATTTTACTAACCGACTATTTCCCGGCATGAAAAGCAAGGTTTTCCCTTTCAGAAAACAGAGTTTGTCAACGGCCATGGTGGTGGTGTCGGATGCGGATATCATCCGAAACCAATTGAAAATACCGGGAGGTTATCCCCTACCTTTGGGTTATGATCAGTTTACCCGACAAACCTATGGCAATAAAGCTTTTATTCTTAACGCCATCAATTATCTCAGCGAGGGTCCGGGGCTAATCTCCTTAAGAAAACGTGAACTGAAGCTGCGTTTACTCGACAAAGAAAAGATTAATAAACAAAGGCTTCCATGGCAGCTTTTTAATGTCTTGGTTCCTCTCGGACTGATGTTAATATTTTGCCTGGTTCTGGTGATCATTCGCAAAAGAAGATTTCAAAAATAATACTATTCTTTTTCCACCAAATTTCTAAAATAGTTATAGAGATAAAATTGTGAGCGGAGGGCGGGCTCATTTTTATGAACCTTTTTGTAAAGATTAACCGGATGGCTGTTAAGAAGGCGATTTTTCACATTGTCGTCCCATTGGGTTTGAAGCATAAACATCAACTCCTTTTGAATCGACTCATCATAAATTGGGCAGGCGACCTCAAAACGGTAATCGAAATTCCGGTTCATCCAATCGGCAGACGAAATATAATAAAGCGGCTGTCCGCCGTTAGCAAAAACAAAAACCCTTGAGTGTTCCAGGTATTTATCAATGACTCCCTTAATTTCAATATTTTCACTGAAATTTGGGATTCCCGGCACCATCACACAAATGCCCCGGCATATAATTTTGATTTTCACGCCCGCGTTGGAGGCCTGGCTCAGCTTTCTTACAATTTTTTTATCCACCAAACTATTAAGTTTAATGAAAACCCAGGCTTCTTTGCCTTCATGAACATTTATAATTTCTTGATTTAAAAGCTTTAACAGATTGTTTCGCATATAATAGGGTGACACGATTAAATGCTTGAACTTAGGCGGTGAGTAAGGTGATTCCAGCAAATGAAATAGCATATTGACTTCACGGGCAAGTGCCTGGTTAGCAGAAAACAGACTATCATCAGCATAAACATTGGCGGTAGATTCATTAAAATTACCTGTACTGATATTGGTGTAATAAATATTTTCGCCCCCCTCCTTTCGGCGTATTAGCATCAGCTTTGCATGCACTTTATAACCGGGAAGGTTCTTTATGATTTTCACCCCCTCTTCTTTCAGCCGACCCGCCCAATAGATATTTGCTTTTTCCTCAAAACGTGCTTGTATTTCCAAAAAGACCGTAACATTTTTCCCATTGCGGGCAGCATTAATGAGTGAGTTGATCACATTGGAATCCTGTGCCGCACGATAAAAAGTCATTTTTATGGCCTGCACCTTTGGGTCGATAGATACCTCGCGCAGCAAATCCACCAGATATTGAAACGACTGGTAAGGATAATGCAGCATGATGTCCTGCTGTCGGATGACCTTTAAAATACTAGAATTTTCGAGGAGTAAGGGATGTGGAAGTGGTTTTCTTTGAGGATAGACCATACTGCTATCGCCTATGTTAGGAAAAGAAATAAAATCTCTGAAATTATGATACCTACCCCCTCCGCGAAGGTTATCATCTTCCGAAATTTTTAATTTTTTCATAAGCCGTTTCAACAGCACCGAACTGATTTCTTTATCATATACAAAACGAACCGGCAAACCACGGGTGCGCTTTTTGAGACTCTCGCTCATCAGCTCATAAAAGCTCTTGGAAATATCGTTGTCGATGTCCAATTCGGCATCACGGGTAAACTTCACTGTAAACGCTTCAAAGGAATCGTATCCAAAAGGTTTGAAAATATCCTTTAACCCATAGCGAATCACGTCATCAAGCATCATCACGATTTTATCATCGTCTTCTTGTGGAAGAAGTAAAAAACGAGAGATATGATGGGTAGGAACCATGATAAGGGCGTAATCATCCTCAAGCTTAGCCGTTGAATCGTGCAACACAACAGCCAGATAGATAAATTTATCCCGAAGCCTATCCGGGCTTCTCAGGTTTTTCAGCATAATCGGGAAAAGTAACGGCCTGACAAATTCGTTGAAATATTGACGCACAAAATCACCCTGCTGTAGGCTGATTTCTCTTTCATCAACAAAAAACATATGCTTAGAACGCATATTATTCTTGATCTCCAGAAAAGTAGCATTATATTTCTTTTCTTGTTTCTCCACCAAAGCAATGACCTCATTCAGAAGGATGCGTGGATTAAAATCCAGCTTCTGATCTTTGGTTTTGGACACCGTAATCATTCGCTTTATAGTAGCCACACGAACACGGAAAAATTCATCCCTGTTATTGGAAAAAATACCTAAAAATCGTAGCCGTTCTATCAGTGGGTTATTATGATCCATGGCTTCCTGTAGTACTCTTTCGTTAAAATGGAGCCATGAAATCTCCCGGTTTATCAGTTTATCTTTTAGCGTCATAATTATTTATGTACAGAATTAAGGAGGAATTCCCTTGCACAAAATTAAGGGAAAAATAGAACGATAACAGAGAAAAGTGAATGGATAGCTTTCAAAACAAAAAATAATTGTAATTATGACACATTCACCACTTTAATATCTGGATAAAGATAAATTAGCTTTTTCTCAATATGCTGGTATCCCATACGGGCATACACCGCTGCGTAGGTATAAAGTTGTTTTTTGTGGGATGGCTTACTTTCCCCTGTTTTATAATCTATGATGGTTAGCTTGTTACCATCAATCACCACCCGATCGGGACGCAAATAACTCCCCTGCTCTTTGTCAAACAGCTCTGTTTCTGATTTGATGACCAAACCTTTTTCAAAATAGGGTGCGATTTCGGGATGAGAAAGCGTTTTGTGAAGCAAGTCCTTCAGCTTTTGAGCCTCGGTATCATCCAACACTCCTGCATAAAAAAAAGCATCTACCCTTTGCTCCATTTCTTCCGGCCATTTTACCTGGGCTAAAATAGCATGAATAATTTTACCGAATGTACGAGAAGCTTTGCTGTTCATCGCTTCCCAATACACCTCATCCACCGGAGACACCAAGAGATGTTCGTACCATGGTGCAGTATCTTGTTCATTCAAATCAACAGCTTCCACCCCTTCCGATGTTGAAGCATCAACCATTGCAGGAAATCCTCCAAAGGTATAATGTCGTTCCTCTTCCTTCCAAAGGCCTTTACTTCCAAAAAAATTCATCAACAATTTAGAAAAAATATCGGGTTTCCCTTTAATCAATCCGCCCACGACAAAAAGAGCATCTACTGCCCGGGTAAAGGCAACATACACCAGGTTCACGAAGTCAAGATCGGTTTTGGCACTTTCGTAGTCATATTCCGATTCCATACCAATATATTCCAACTCTTTACCCATCGTAAAAAGAGCCTTGGGCAATCCTTTCATTTCATCCATCGAAACCTCCGACCAAAAATATTTACGTGTCAGTTTCTTAGAAATATTGGATAATTCTGCAATCACAACACCGAATTTTAAACCCTTGGCTTTGTGAGCCGTCATCACCTGGATGGCATTTAATCCTTCAGACATTTTGATGTTCAGCCCCTCCTTTTTTTCTTCCCACAGCTTTAAAAATTCGGAAAGCGAGCCTTTATAAACCGCTTGCTTTTCAAAAACAAAGTCCAGAAAATATTGCAGAAAAATATTGGGCTCTTTACTTCGAACCAGACGACTAATGGCCTCTATTGCTATTTCAATAGGCGTGCGCGTGCGCAATACTTGTAAGGAGCTAAAGCTGATATCAAAGTGATGAAGAAACCAAGCCAAGGGTTCCGGTTCACCCAACATCCGCGAATAGAGTGCGTGAAGATCCTCCTCAACCCCATACAGCTTGTGAAAATGAGTAATTAATTCCAACAGATAAAGCTTATTGTCAGGTTCCAGCAGGCATTTCAAAAATGCAACTACCATATTTACCTCAACTGACACCGTGAGCTTCAGCGACTCGGGGGAAACAACCGGATATCCATGGTTTAGAAGAAAAGCGGCCAAATCAGCAGCGGATCGGTTGGTACGGGTAAGTACACAAATATCCTGAAGGGGATATTGCCGGGCAGCCAACTCTTTTACCCATTCCAGTACTTTTTCTTGCCTTACTTCGCCATATTCAGCTGCATTTTCTGCTTCCACCCAGTCGATGGTCACATTACCACCTTCCTTTTTATTCTCAGGAACCAATTGGACATGTCCCGCATAAATATCCTTAAAAAGGGCAGGTAAGGTTTGAGCCGCTTCGTCAAAAAAGGCATTATTAAAAGCAATAATCTCTTCTCGCGAACGATAATTTACCGCCAATTTCTTTTCTTGATAATTCCGCACCAAGGCTTGCTCCCGAACGCGGTTTTCTATGGTATCTTCTTGATTGAAAAGCTTAGGAAGATGAGTGAAGAGTTCTACCTCGCCATTACGAAAACGGTAAATCGCTTGTTTTGCGTCACCCACCAGCATATTAAAATGACCATTGGCCAAAGATTCCTCTATTAGTGGCAATAAATTATTCCATTGTAATACCGAAGTATCTTGAAACTCATCAATTAAAAAATGTTTGTAGCGTCTTCCGATTCGTTCGTAGATGAAAGGAACCGGTTGCGCCGCGATTTCTTCATGAATACGCTTATTGAACTCGGAAATGTGCACGGCGCCCGTTTTTTCGGTGAAGGCACGAAACAAAGCACGGATTTCCCGGATTAAAGCCACCTGATAGATGTTTCGATAAACCAAAACACGAATGGCATAGAGCTCAAGCTGCTTGTCGATTTCCAGCAGATTATCGCGCAAAGATGCGGAGATGGAATCTATCCGGGTTTTAATCGACGAATCAGTAATATTAGTGTACCAAAGATTCTCATCCCTGGCTTTTTGAACATAAGAATTGGGGTAGAGTTTGGCAAGTTCAGCGGGCCATTCCAGCAGACGCTCCAGATAGGCCATCACCCCCGACTTTTTTCGGTAAAAATCGTCAACCCTTAGTTCTTGTGACTCGATAAGATCGATGGAAGCTTTTGCAAAATCTCGAATCTGCGCCTTGATGGAACCTATATTGTCTTTCAGCTTTTTGATTAATACTAAAAAGTCTTTTGCCTGCCAGGCGGAAAGCTCATTTGCCTCGGTAAAGCCCTCTTCACCCAATTGTTTCTTAATAAAATCTGTCAATACAGCATCCAGGTTATAGGTCTGCTCATCTTCCACTTTTGAAAGGACAAATTGTGAAAGGATATTTGTGAAAGCGGCATCTTTTCCCAGTTTACCGTAGATATCCTCTCTGATAAATGGAACCAGGTCATCATTATCAATGACCACTTCAAAACTTTGAGGGAGGTGCAAATCAGCAGCAAACGTGCGAACAATTTGATGGACAAAAGAGTCGATGGTACTCACCGAAAACTCATCATAATGATGAATAATTAATGACAATAAGTTCTCAGCCCTAAAAATTATTTGGCTCGGTGTCAGACCAATTTCCCTGCTTATTTCCATGGACAAGGGATGATTGAGCCTCCCTTTTGAGAAATCCTCCAGGCTCGAAATGATTTTGCTTTTCATTTCGTTGGCAGCCTTGTTTGTAAAGGTTATAGCCAGCACATGGCGAAAATCACCCGGATTTTTCAGGCAAATTTTCAGATATTCTTTTACCAGTGTGGTTGTTTTACCGGAACCTGCAGAAGATTTGTAAACCAGGAATTTATTTTCCATTTCGGCAAGGTTTTATTGACTACTTTTTGTACGCTTTTTCCGTTTACGTTTCTTAGCAAAAATATCAGCCAATTTATTAAATTCCGTTTGATAAGCAATGCCTACCCCTTGGGTATAAGGAGATACTTTATCGTAATTATTATAATAATACCATGAGTTTACATTGGAATGGTTATATGCCTTGAGGAGCCAACGTCCATCTTTTGTTAATTTATACCCAACATCCACATCCCCAACCAAATTGGAGGCAGATCTATTTTGCCGGTCATATGACATGCCGAAATTTCCGTTTATCATCAGGCGATTATCAAACAATTGGGTAGAAAGTGCCACCTCAAACTCTTCCTGCGAAAGATTATCGCCAGACTTATAATTAAGCCCAATATCGAAATCCTTACTGATTTTTGAAAGCATTCCGCTTAGCTGGTTACTCAAAAGGCTATAGGAGGTGGAACTTAAACTGGCTATATTGGGATTATTAAAATTAAAGCTTCCTAATATCAATAATGAAATCATTTGTTGATTCATCACCGCTTGGTTGCTTGTGTCAATTTGGGAGAAAACCATCCTTTGCAAATCGGGATCCAGATTAGGAAACTTAATCTCGAAACGGATATCCGGATTAAACAAATCCTTGGTCATCACCACATAACAATCTACATTCACCCGGTTTCTAAATGAAGTCGTTGAATCGATAAGAATTCCCAAGCTACTCAGATTCACTTTTACTTTATACAAGCCTTTGATATTCACACTCGCCTTATAAGGATCTCCTGTCCATGATATTCGTCCGCCTTTCACCAATTCGAAATGCTTTTTCACCAAGTTTGCCAACGAAAAATTAAATGCCCCATGATCCACAATATAATCACCGCTGAGCGACAGATCTCCGTCTGAATTGGTTTTTAAGGAGAGTGCACCTGATCCTGCCGACTCCAGGTCACCAATATTTGAGGGCAGATAGATTTTCAATTTGGCGTTTGGGTTGATGCCCATATTCAAATTAATGGCATACTTACTTTTGCGTTGAAGGGGAAGGTTCAGAACCGTTTCAGTAGGATGCAACTGAGAGCTATCAGTTTTGGGCGGTTTAAAGACAATATAATCCTTGTCGGGAATTTCCGTTGAATAATCCAACGGAAGAATCACAGATGTTCCCTTTTCAGATTCGGCATCAATATTCAATTGAATATTATTTAAGGGGCCTGTAATACTTAGCTTTCCGGAGGCTATCGCCTGACCATAATATAAATCGTTTTGATTTCTGTTTGTATTAAAAAACAGGAGTCGATTGGTATTTACCTCAAGATCAATCCTGGCATCATGAAAATGACGGTGAAATAATTTACCGCTTAAAATGCCATGATTCCCCAAGGTATCATAAAGACTTATGTGGCCAAAATCTATATAATTATTATGAAACACAAGCTTTTGTTCAAATGAATAACGTGTGTTCAGATAATTCACTACCAAGCTTGTTCGCTTCAAGTTAACAAAACCTGTCAGTGTCGGGTTGGCAGTAGTCCCCAGCAAATTTAGCTCACCATTAGCAACTCCCTTAAGCTGTGATATATACTCTGAAATAAAAGGATTGATACTTTTCAGCTCAAAGTGGTTTAACGACACCTTCATATCCAAATTGGCACTATCCCGATAAGGATAATAAAATCCATCAAGTGAAAATATTTTTCCCTTAAATGAATTTCCCTGCCTGATTATCTGTGTTTTAATAAAGGCTGAATTATTTACATTATCCCAGGCACTCAATACCCTGGCCGAACCCAAAATAATGTGATTCAGAGCGAGCTTATCGATGGTCAGGTTAGCCACACGAGCATTTCGCCCGCCGATCATGGTAGAGGAAATATTCCCATCAATAGTTCCATCCAAATCAAAACCTAAAGATCGCCACAACATATTTAAATTCGACAAATTCCACTGTCGAAAAGCAATGTTTAAGGAATCACCTTCCAGCTTTGGATAGCGACCCTCCAATGCTAATTGCGAGTGTCCGCCACGGATTAGGAAATGATTAAACTGCCATCCCAAGTCGTCGTGTCGAATACTATTTCTTGGATCCAATTGCCATAGACTATCATTAATAATGACATCACTACGGGTTATCCTCATTTTTTCCGAACGCTTGTTTTTCACATAAAAACCCCTAAGATCTCCGCTATTCTGCAAAGTGCTGTCTTGGTTATTCCATCGCAGGCCAACATCTAAGCTATCATTCCTCATTCCCATGGCCAGTTGGACACTATCAAGACCAAATACTGATTTATCTTCCGGAGTGCTATCTTTCAGTATCAGATGCAGGAACTGATATTTCAGCGAAAGCTTAGCCAAATCGGTTCTCAAATGCAGGTGGTTTTCTTTAAAATCGATGCCATGATACTGCAATTTTTTAGAATAAGCATCAGCTTTCAAACTATCTTGAAGAAAATTAAAGTGGCCGCTAAACCAAGTGTTCGGACTAATGCTGAGACCTCGAACAAAATGCTCACCGATAATTTCCGGTCGATAAAGTTCGAGACGGAGATTAATATCCCGTGTTTGTTTATTCTTCGCAAGCTGCAAGGGTTCAAAAACCGGAAAATAATGATTAATCAACTGCTCTATACTTGTGCCTACCGAGCTAAGTGCATAATGTCCCCTCATCTTCAAACCCAGTATATCCGATTGAAGCTGTATAACATTCTCACCTGTTGTATCAATATATTTATCAAACAGCACTTGTTTTACAGGATAAGAATCGTCACCAAACTGCAAACGTGAATCTGTCATTTCGACATGAGCCAATAAAGAATCCGGATTAAGCCCTTGCCATTGTATGTTGGCAGTGGTCTGAAGGTGAAAATCCTTTTGGGTCCAAATGTTCAAATTCTTAAAATCTGCTTTTGCCAGCTGAAGCGACAGCTTAAAAAAAGGATGCTTTTTAAGGAGCACATAGCCCTTACTTTTCAAAACGAGATGTGGATCAGCTACATTTAAATTGGCGTAGAGGCTATCGTTAACCAATAATCCATTGAAAATGATATTTTTATAAGGATAGGTGTTTAGGTCAAGACGTTTAAAGTTCATATTAATTTCAAGCGGCAGTCCTTGAGCCTGGTCTTGCCCGGAAATGATTTGAGCCTGAAAATTTCCTCTTCCAATGAGGGATGGCATAGCTAGCCATCGTCCCAATGGGAATTGCTTGCCTGATAGAATCACTTTAAAACGAATCAGTTTATTCGCAGTAGCCTTGAGTCCGGCTTTCATTTCCAACGAACCCTTATCAGCAGTCTGCATAGCCAGATTGGTTACAAAATCATAGGGAGTGCCTTCAAAATCACCATGCACAATCACCTCCTCCTTAGGAAACCTTGCAGGAAGCGGAATATGAGGCATTGAATCTATGGGCAACATAAAGGCATTAACATCTCTTGTTGAAGTGCTAAATTTCCTTATCTTGGCTTGTATATGAGAGGCATAAAAATCGGGTAAACCCTTGATAGTAAGGTCACCCATGAAGTGCGTCTTTTTTCCATATCGGATAGAAAGATGTCTACCTATAAGATTGCTTATTGTGCCTTTAACATTGGCCTTCATCACCTGAATGGTATCGGTCATGGGAAAAAGGCTATTGGCAAAATATCCGATATCTGACAGATCCAGGGAAGAAGTCCGGAAATCAGCATGTAGATTAACTGAATCTACAAAATAAGAATAGCTATTCCATCCGGCGGCATCCATGGTATAATCCATGGCAATGTTCGAATGATTGGTTTCCGCAACAAAGTTTTTAAAATAAAATGCCTTACCGCTGATAACAATATGAGCACTCAATTTTCTAATGAGAAAACCCGATTTCTCGCTAGCTTTCAGGTTATCGAGAAAAAAATTAAGCGAATCGTTTACCACATGAAAATCATGAACTCGAATAGCTGCATTATTTACCTCCAGATCTTCATAATTCATACTATTCGCAGCAATCACATTATGCACATTTTCATCCTTTAGTTGAAAATGAACCTGATTGAGAACCAGCCGTTTTATGTGCATGATGAAAGGCCGGGAGGAATGTCCTTGTTTTGATTTAGAAGAAGACAGCCTATTGATGAACTTAACAAAAGCATAGTTGTCAGCCTTTTTATGGTCGAGTAAACGAAAGTCAAGGGTGTCAATAAGGACAGAACGGAACAGGAAACGAGCCCGCAAGAGGTTCTCCAAACTTATCCTGGCTCGTAATTTTCCAATATGCACCATCGGACTTCCCAATGAATCGGTGATATTAAGGCCGTTCACCTGAAAGCCTTTAAATACATCAACTTCAACCGAACGCAACTTCACCTGAACATGCGTTTTTGCTGAAAGCATATCAGCCAGACGCCGCGCAGCCATGGATTGCACAAAAGGCTGTTTAAAAAGAAGACTAAAAGCCAACGGCAGACCCACTAGGACGAATAAAGCATATTTCAGCAGCTGAAGAAGCTTTTTTTTGATACTTTTGCCCTGATTTTTTTCTTTCAAATGAGTATATACATTTTAGGTATTGAATCTTCCTGCGACGACACCTCTGCGGCCGTGTTAAAAGACCGTAGTATTTTGTCAAATATCATTGCCAGTCAGGATATTCACAAAAAATACGGAGGTGTTGTCCCCGAACTAGCCTCACGAGCACACCAGCTAAATATAATCCCTGTTGTGGAGGTAGCTCTTCGCCAAGCAAAGATAGAGAAAAATCAGTTGGATGCTATTGCTTTTACCCGTGGCCCCGGTTTATTAGGTTCGCTACTGGTAGGCACTTCATTCGCCAAAGCTTTTGCCCTTGGGCTGGGGATTCCCATCATAGAAGTAAACCATCTGAGTGCTCATATCTTAGCCCATTTTGTTGAAGACAGAGTGGGTTATACCCCTCCCGGGTTTCCATTTTTATGTCTTACCGTTTCGGGCGGACATACACAAATAGTAAAGGTTAACAGCCACTCGGATATGGAGATCATTGGTACAACCATTGACGATGCTGCAGGAGAGGCTTTTGACAAATCTGCAAAAATCATGGGACTTCCTTATCCCGGAGGACCCCAAATTGACAAATTGTCAAAACAAGGAAACCCCAGGGCTTTTAGCTTTCCTGAACCAAAAATTCAAGGCTTGGACTACAGCTTCAGTGGGCTTAAAACAGCTTTTCTTTATTACCTGCGCGATCAGCTGAAAATTGATACCAATTTTATCGAAAAAAATAAGGCAGACCTGGCAGCCTCCATTCAGGAAACCATCATACACATACTGCTCAGCAAGCTCAAAAGAGCCGCACAAGAGACAGGTATTCGGCAAATTGCCATAGCCGGAGGCGTTTCTGCCAATTCAGGATTGCGACAGCAACTCACTGATATGGCAGGCAAAATGCAGTGGGATATTTTTCTGCCAAGCTTGCAGTTTACTACTGACAATGCTGCCATGATTGCCATCGTTGGCCATTTCAAATTTCTGGAAAAAGATTTTGCCGCACAAAATATTGTTCCTTATGCCAAAAGTAAACTTCAATGAAATACCTCAAAGCAGAGCTATCGAGGTATCAAAATGAAACTTGTTTTTTCTCGATGCAAGCATCGGAGTATTAATCTCATTCATCCCGATACGCTCCGCTATCGGGATTCGTTCAACTTACAAAGTTCAATTCGCTTCGCTTTTGAACTTTGAGTTTCACGAATAAAGTATATATCCCCTAAAAAAAACGACCCGAAATCATAATTCCCGAGCCGTTTTATTTCAAATTAATAGTCTGCTTTACAAAGTGTAACCCAGATAAACACCAATCATCTTGTTGTGCGACTGAATATCGTTGGAAGCAAAATGACTCAGTCCCAAACTCAATCGAATGTCCATAGAAACATCATGTTTCCCCACAGGTTGGACCAGACCAAGCCCCATGATAGCACCAAATTCAACTTTATGAGCATTCGACTTTAAGTCAGTAATAATAGTCGATCCATTATTATCAGCCACTTCTTTAGCATTTAAAAGATAGGAAACATAGGGCCCTACATTGAGGTGGAACCGAAGATTGGTGTGATAAGTTTTACCAAAAGAATAATCATAAAGCAAGGGGATGCTTAGGTAATCAAACTTTTCAGTAAGCCCCTTCGAATGACTGCCCTTTTGCTCATAATTCAGCTCGGTTTGCAAGAGGCTCTTATCATTCAGCTGGTAACTACCTGTTAGCCCAACATGTACGCCAACCCGGATATTGCCATTATCATAATATTCGGCTATTCCTGATTGTACGGCAAAATTAGAACCTGCCGTTATCCCATAGTGAATTTTTTGGGCCTGAGCCGAAAGTCCAAAGGCTACAAAGAGAGCCGCTAACATCATACTAAACTTTACATTTTTCATTTTCTTGTGTTTTTAAATATTAATACTACAAGCGTATATCAAATACAATGCCATTTTTTGACTGTTTTTGTTTTTTATTCTAATTTATCAAAATTATACTTTTTCTATATTGAAGATTTAATCTAAAATCGAAGCATTTAGGGCTTATATGTGCATTAATACCCAAACATTCATTCTTACTCATCTTATTTATAGTGATTAATAATCATATCTACGAACTATTCAAAACTTTTATGACTATTAATGTTTTTAGGTTTAATTTTATTAAGTAGTTTTTTACGAGATATTTTTCGTGAAATCTCCGCATTTCGAAAATCTTTATACTTTTGTCCCCTTAATTATCAGCATATGTTATTCACCATTAAAATCAGGAAACAGTTGAAACGGAAGGAAGACCACGACCGAAAGCTATTTTAATGGATAAATCAAAATAGAAAGCTATAGCCCGGTCAAAATATAAATTGACCGGGCTTTTTTTTTCAATCAAAACAAGAAGATGAAAGTTTACAAATTCGGGGGCACTTCCTTAGGCTCGGCTCAAAGAATGAAAAATATAGGAGACATCATTCCTCAACACGACATGGTGCTGGTGGTATTGTCTGCCATGAGCGGAACTACAGACAGGCTGTCAGTCATTGGCCAAAAGATTGAGCAAGGAAATAGAAGTGAAGCCTTGGGCGAAGTTAAGAAGTTACGACAGCACTATGATGAAACATTACTTAGCTTATTTGAACCGATGGATCTACCTTCTCAGACGCATGTAAAAGAGCGCTTTACGGAAATTGAAAGCATTATTACCCAAGGCACTAACGAACTGTCAGAAAACCGCCTGATCGCTTTTGGAGAGCAATTGTCCACTTTTCTTTTTTATCGCATGCTTTTATCAAAACAACTTTCTGTTGCTTTATTGGATGCCACTGCATTGATACATTTAAACGAGCAGGGTGAGCCTCAAGTGGAGGATATCAGAAAGAGGCTTATAGAGAAAATGCACAATCACCCCGAAGCCTGTATATTCATAACACAAGGCTTTATATGCAGCGATCATCTGGCAAGGATAAGCAATTTGGGTCGTGGAGGAAGCGACTATTCTGCCTCACTTTTTGGTGCTGCCCTCCAGGCAGATGAAATTCAAATCTGGACTGATATTGACGGTGTTCAAAACAACGACCCGCGTTATGTGCAACAAACACGCCCGATACGTCAACTTCATTTCGAAGAGGCTGCCGAGTTGGCCTATTTCGGTGCTAAAATATTACACCCTCTATGTATACTTCCGGCACAAAAAGCCGATATCCCGGTACTACTAAAAAACACCTTGCAGCCTGCCGACCCTGGGACAAAGGTTTCCAGTGTTGGCAAAGGTAAAGGGTTTAAAGCCGTAGCCGCCCGCGACAATATAACAGCGATAAGGATAAAATCGAGCCGAATGTTAATGGCCTATGGTTTCACCAGAAAGGTATTTGAAGTTTTTGAAGAATTTAAAACATCAATCGATATGATTACCACCTCTGAAGTGGCTGTTTCCATCACCATCGACGACAAGCGTTATTTGGGTGAAATAATCGAGAAATTAAAAAATTATGGAAGCGTAGAAGTGGAAGAAAACAACACCATTGTAGCTGTGGTAGGCCTTGTAGATGCCGGTGACCCGGGTCATGCCATGCGCTTATTTGCTGCCTTAGGTCACATTCCTATCCGGATGATCTCTTACGGTGCCAGCCCACACAACATTTCAATTTTGATAAAAACAACAGATAAATTAAACACCCTAAAGGCTCTTCATGCCGGCTTATTTCAATCATAACTCCTAAGGCCGTGTCATCAACCTATAATATGAGAAATCCGGCGGCGGCTACATACTATAGTGACGAATTGGTTTGAGAGAAACTAGGGACAGATTTAATCTATCTTTGCGGGTGGAGTCTGTCATTTACTTTTTGTTTATTTAGATGTAAAACACCTGTGAGAAATAGATGTCTTATTATTTTCCTTTGCTTGATCATTGCCAGTGTCGAACTTCACGCCCAAACAACTAAGCTTTTCACCATTGACGGACAAATCAAAGATCAAAGTTCAGGAGAGTCCCTGGCCGGAGCTACTGTTTATGTTCAGGAACCCTCATCAGGTACCATTTCGAACGCTTACGGTTTTTATTCTTTAAGTATACCAGCTGGCATCTACCATGTACAGATTTCGTATATTGGCTATCAAAGCAAGCTCATCCTGCTTCCTTTAGTATCTGACACCACTTTAAACATCCGTTTGAACATTCAGCAAAGTCAATTACGTGAAGTGGAGATCAAGTCTGGTGAGAGCCACGAAAACATCGTCAGACCACTGATGTCGGTTCATAAAATGGAAATGAGCAGCATTGAGAAAATTCCTTCTTTTCTGGGAGAGGTCGATCTGGTGAAAGCCCTGGAACTGCTTCCGGGTGTAAAATTTGTGGCAGAAGGCTCATCAGGATTCAGCGTACGTGGCGGCGGCTCCGATCAGAACCTCATGCTTCTTGATGAAGCTACCGTGTACAATGCGGGCCATTTAATGGGTTTCTTTTCGGTGTTTAATAGCGACGCGGTGACAAGTGTAACGCTGTATAAAGGAGATTTACCCCCCGCTTATGGAGGCCGTTTATCATCGTTGGTGGAGGTACGGATGAAAGAAGGAAACGCCAGATCGTATCACGCTAACGGAGGTATTGGCCTTATATCGAGCCGACTACAGTTCGAAGGGCCAATTAAAAAAGACAAATCCTCGTTTATGATTAGTGGCCGCCGCACTTATGCCGATTTGTTCCTGCGATTATCCTCTAATAAAAAGATAAACTCCAACAGGCTCTATTTTTACGACCTCAACACAAAGCTGAACCTGTCGATTAACAAAAACAACCATTTGTTTCTATCGGGATATTTTGGTAAAGATGTTTTTAAAAATGATTTTTTTCAAATGAACTGGGGAAATTCCACGGGCACCCTTCGTTGGAATCATCTGTTTAGCAAAAAGCTCTTTGCCAACGTCTCTTTTGTGGTAAGTCAATTTAACTACAATTTAGGCCTTCCGGCAACCAACCCCAGGGCTTTTAGTTGGCAGTCGTCCCTCTCTGATAAAAATTTTCGATCGAGCTTCGATTGGTTCCTAAATCCCAAAAACAAGTTGAATTTTGGTTTTTCGGTTATCCATCACGATTTTTTTCCCGGGAAAATAATAGGAACAGGACAGGAATCCGTCATCGATGAATATCGATTACCCGATAATTATGCTTTGGAAAGCGCATTTTACATCGGGAACGAGCAAAAAGTTACCGGGCATCTCACGCTGAAATATGGACTTCGAGTTTCCATTTTCAACAACCTGGGGCCCGCCACGATATATCATTTCGATACTGCTTATTCGATTACTGATTCAGTGGTAAAAAACGGAAGTGGGATTTATCATACCTATTGGTCGCTGGAACCCCGAATGGGAATCATTTACCAACTCAATGGAATCTCCTCCTTAAAAGCCAGTTATACTCGAAATGTCCAATACATTCAAAAAGCGCAAAATTCTACTGCTGGTAATCCGTTGGACATTTGGTTTCCTGCCAATCCAAACATCAAACCTCAAATTGGTGATCAAGTGGCGCTGGGTTATTATAGAGACTCGCCAAAAGGAAATTTTGAAACTTCGCTGGAAACCTATTACAAATGGACAAAAAACGCCATCGACTTCAAGGATCATGCTGATTTATTACTCAACAAATACCTCGATAGCGAATTGCGTATTGGCAGAGCTTATGGTTATGGAATAGAATTTATGCTTAAAAAGAAACAGGGGAAGCTCAGTGGCTGGCTCAGCTATACTTATTCAAGAAGTTTTAGGCAAATTGCAGGTATTAATGCGGGAAAAATTTATCCTGCACCCTATGATCGCCCCAATGATTTATCGCTGGTTTTGAATTTCGAACTAAATCCCCGTTTAAATCTGGGCCTGACCTGGGTCTATCTAACGGGGCAAGCCGTTACTTTTCCCGAAAGCCGTTTTGTATACGGAGGATCAATCCTTCCGGTTTATTCTTCACGAAATGCTTTTCGTTTACCCGATTATCACCGGCTCGACCTCTCGCTGAATTGGAAACTAAAACAAAAAAAAGGAAAAAAAATCGCTCAATCTTTAAACTTTTCTATTTACAACGTCTATAACCGGAAAAATCCATGGGTGATAAACTTTGAGAATGATCCTGATGTACCAAACTCCACCTACGCTGAGATGACTTATTTATTCGGTATCTTACCTACAGTTACGTATAATTTTCACTTTTAAATGAAAAAACATCTTCTGCATATCAGCCTTTTGTTTTTAAGCCTTTTGGTCCTCGCTTCGTGTACCGAACGTATGTCCATCGATTTACCAACAGCCAATCAGAAACTGGTGGTGGAAGGATATTTGTTTCCTGGCGACAGCAGCTCCTGGATACGACTGACCACTACCAGTGCATATTTCGCCAATCAGCCCCCACATGCTGTATTAAATGCATCTTTAGGGCTTGACGATGGACATGAAAGCTGGGTCTTTCATCCTTTGGCACAAAAACCCGGATATTATTTTATAAACGCTAATGAATTCACAGCCTTGCCCGGAAAAATTTATCATCTGAATATTCAACTTTCCAGCCCTATTGGTAATGAAACTCATTTTGAAAGCCAAACCACGATGCCTCCCCTTCGTATCCACATCGATTCTATAGGCATACAATACGCACCGGATATTAAAAACTGGGTGATCAGACTTTATGCCCGGGATTCAGTGGGAAAAGATTTTTATTTATTTAACAGCCGTGTAAACGACCGACTGATAACTGACAGTATTCCACGTAAATCAGTCCGTTCCGATGAGTTTTTTGATGGGAGATATCTTCATGGTCTCATCGTTCAGGTGTTGAATAAAGATGAGTTGCATCCCGGAGATCTTTACCAATTGGATGCATCCAACATTACTGAGGCTTATTACAACTATATACAGGGTTTACAACTTGAAATAGGAAACAAGAACCCTCTTTTCAGTGGCCCCCCGGCAAATGCACAAGGAAATATCAGTGGTGGAGCCTTAGGCTTCTTTACAGCATTTGCCACCACTTCTTTTCGGGTAAAATTACAAGCTTCCAAAAGTATTAATAAATACAATTGAAAGAAAATTGAGTTTAATCTCAAAATTTCCGCCCCTCCGGTTCATGAAAATAACAAGCAAGTCAAGATTTAGTTTCTGAGCTATTATCAGTACTTTTGTAGAGCAAAAGGAATATTTTACTTAAATGAAACAATACAGCTTATGAAGTTAAAACACATCGGACTCAATATTGCATCAGCCTCTGAAGTAGATTATTTTTATAGAGGCATACTAAAGTGCTGGCCGGAGAATAATACTGAAGTCTCTGAGGGACTTTCGAAAGAAGTATTCCAACAAGATGGAGATGCTAATATATTTACCGTACGAAATTCAGAACTGACTTTCAAGCTGTTTCTTACTGAAAAAGGACAAGAAAACGCATTCAATCATTTATGTATTGAAGTTGGCGACCGTGAACATATTGCCGAAAAAGCCCGTGCTTTTGGGTATCCTGTTGTCCGCATAAAACAAGACTCAGATGAGCTCTTATTTGTAAAAGACAAGGCCGGGAACATCTTCGAATTAATCAGCGAGGGTACTTAAATCCCCTTCATCTTCTCCAAGAGCCCTGGCCTTAAGTACTCTACGCATAATTTTGCCGCTTCGGGTCTTAGGCAAAGCATCAACAAAACTGACAGTCTCTGGCTTGGCAATTGGCCCCATCACCTTTGCAACATGGTTTTTAATTTCAGCTTCCAAGCCTGTAGAGCCAGCTAAACCTTGCTTTAAAATAACAAATGCATGTATTGCATTACCTTTTAATTCGTGTGGCAAGGCAATGGTCGCAGCTTCTGCCACTGAAGGATGACTTACAATGGCACTTTCAATCTCAGCAGTCCCCAGCCGATAACCCGAGACTTTAATGACATCGTCTGTCCTTCCAATGATCCAGAAGTATCCATCCTCATCCTTTCTAGCCGCATCGCCGGCACTATAAAAGCCTTGCTTTTCAAAACGTTTCCAATAGGTTTCCACAAAGCGAGCATCATCCTGATGTACAGTGGCTGCCATACCGGGCCAAGGTGCTTTAATAACTAAATTACCTTGTTCGCCAGCAGCAACTTCATTGCCATTGTCATCTACAACAGCCATTTCATTGCCAAAGAATGGTTTCGTTGCCGAGCCTGGTTTTAAGGGAGTAATTGGCAGAGGAGTAATCATAAACCCGCCGGTTTCCGTTTGCCACCAGGTATCCATTATGGGGCATTTTTCTTTACCTACATATTTATAATACCATTTCCATGCTTCCGGGTTAATGGGTTCTCCCACGGAACCCAATAAACGGAGCGAACTGATATCATGTTTTTCTACCCAAGACTCACCAAAGCGCATTAAACCACGAATAGCGGTCGGGGAAGTATATAAAATACTGATCCCATATTTTTCAACCATGCGCCACCAACGATCGGGATAAGGATGGTTTGGAGCACCTTCATAAGAAAATATTGTCGCCCCGTTAATGAGTGGGCCATAAACGATATAACTGTGGCCGGTAATCCATCCCGGATCGGCAGCACACCAAAACCGATCTTCCGGCTTTAGATCAAACACCATTCTAATGGTTGTTGATGTATAAACACTGTATCCACCATGCGTGTGAACCAAACCCTTGGGTTTGCCGGTTGAGCCCGATGTGTATAGTAAAAACAACATATCGGTGGATTTCATGTGCTCCGTTTCGCATTTGCCATTTGCAATGGGCAAGGCTTTTAAATCGTGATACCAAAAATCTCTGTCATTCTGCATTTCAACAGCTTCACCTGTCCGTTTTACAGTTATCACGACTTCTACAACAGAACACATTTCCAGTGCGACGTTTACAATTTTCTTTAATTGGGTCGCCTTTCCCCGTCGGTATCCCCCATCGGCTGTTATGACAACCCGACTTTTAGCTGCATTAATACGGTCCAAAAGCGCATCGCTACTAAAGCCTCCATATACAACACTATGTGCTGCTCCGATTTTAGCACATGCCAACATGGCGAAAATCTGTTCGGGAATTTGAGGCATATAGATAGTGACAATATCGCCTTTTTTCACCCCCATGGCCTTTAATATATTTGCAAAAATGCTCACTTCCCGATTCAGCGCATGATATGAAAAGGTTTTTAATTCGCCATCTTCACCTTCCCATATATAGGCCAACTTATTTTGGGTCGGAGTACCTAAATGCCGGTCTATGGCATTGTGTATAATATTGGTTTCTCCTCCTTTAAACCATTCATAAAAAGGCTTATTGGAATCATCCAATACTTTATCCCATTTTTTGTACCATTCCAGCTTTCCGGCTTGTTCCGCCCAAAACGCTTCCCGATGTTCTATCGAAAACTGATACATATCATCGTAACTTTTTACATTTGCTTGCTTAATCACCTGTTCTGATGGGAAATAAAAATCATTTTCATCTGTCATAATATCAAATTTTAACGGTTAGCTATATTCGAACACTATTCATTTATACGCTGTCAGGATGATTCTAGGTACGACTAAAAAGCGATGGCAGTATATCTCCTTGAGCTTCGCAAAGTCCATTTCTGAAGGCGAATGTAGAAAATATTTTAACTAAATGACAGATTAGGTTGGCAAGGCCATCGTTTTAATTATTTTTCTGACCGCATTTGATGCTGATTTTTTCATTTTTTGCAGCATGCTGTGCGATGAATAAATTAATGGAATTATCAGGTTTTATTATATTTTTGCAGAAGCGAAAATTGACACTAAAATGTCAAGAAATAAATTCCCGAATACTAATACGACTGCATTTGGGAAATGCATCAATAAAAAAACATTTATGTATCAATATCTTTTCGGACCGGTTCCTTCTCGTCGATTGGGGATGTCACTGGGCGTTGATTTGGTTCCTCATAAAGTATGTTCGCTCAATTGTGTTTATTGCGAATGCGGGAAAACGACCAAACTCACTCCTGAAAGGAAGGAGTACGTCCCCTTCGACGAAGTTACTGCAGAAATCGATCACTATCTAAAAAACAATCCTGCACCCGACTATATTACTTTTTCCGGCTCAGGCGAACCCACGCTGAATGCCCGTATTGGAGAAGTTTTGCATTTTATCAAAAACAAAAATGCTAAAATTCCGGTTGCAGTGCTTACCAATGGAACTTTATTTTATGACCCCGAAGTCAGGCGCGAGTTAAGGGATGCCGACTTGGTATTGCCCTCGCTGGATGCTGCCGAAGAATTATCGTTTCGTAGGATTAACCGGCCTTACCAAAAACTAAACGTCCCGGAATACATCCAGGGCTTGATTGATTTCCGTAAAGAATATCAGGGGAAAATATGGCTTGAAGTTCTTATCATTCCGGGTTTAAACGATAATAAAGAAAACCTGCTGGCACTTAAAGAAGCGTTTTTGAAGATTCAAGCAGATGAAATACAGCTTAATACGCTGGATCGTCCCGGGGCCATTGACGAAATCAGGGCAGCCACCCACAAAGAGCTTCAAGACATTGTAGACTTCTGGGGCATGGATATTGTGAAAATTATTGCTGCTGCACCCAATCGAAAAAAGATAGTTTCTTATCGTGGAGACACTGAAACAGCCATACTCGAAACCATAAAGCGCCGCCCTTGTACATTGGAAGACATGCATCAGATACTGGCTTTGCACGCTAGCGAAATCAATAAATATCTGGATATATTGGAACATGAAAATAAGATCTTTTCTATACGGGAAGATCGAGGACTGTTTTATAGAATTATGGTTTAACTTACAAATTTCAATCCGCCATGCTCTTGAAACCGGCTTATCATAAATAGATTCCGGACCGGGCGAAAGAAAAAAAAATAAATTAAATAAATTGTTCAGTTCAAATAATGTTCTTATTTTTGCAGCCCTAAATTTAGAAAAAAGAATTCTATGTATTTATCTGTTGAAAAGAAAAAAGAAATTTTTACTCAGTACGGTAAGGATGATCACGATACAGGATCGGCAGAAGGCCAGATCGCGTTGTTTACCTACCGTATCAAACACCTGACCGAGCATCTGAAGAAGAACAAAAAAGACGTGTTCACCCAGAGGTCTTTGGTTCGCATGGTTGGAAAACGAAGGAAACTGCTCGATTATCTAAAAGAAAAGGATATTGAAAGATATCGTGTCATTATCAAACAACTTGGGCTTAGAAAGTAGGAAATATAACACTCTACAAAAAAAGGCAATTTCCCGATTGCCTTTTTTTGTGTTTATGTAAGATGGAGCTACTCCCAAAATTTCCGACAAAGTTTTTCAGTAAAATAATTCAATACAACCACTCCGAAAACACTGATTTACTGCAAGTAGTGACAATTACAACAATATTAAAATTTTAAAAATCTAATTATCGATTATGTCAGCACAAGCTATTACAAAAACATTTCAGATGGAAGATGGCAGCACCATCTCCATCGAAACCGGCAAACTTGCCAAACAATCTGACGGTGCCGTAGTAGTCAAAATGGGGGACACCATGCTCCTCGCTACGGTAGTTGCTGCTCAGGAAGCAAAAGAAAATGTGGATTTTATGCCACTTTCTGTTGATTATAAAGAAAAATACGCCTCAACAGGCAAATTCCCGGGAGGTTTCTTTAAACGTGAAGGACGTCCTTCAGAGTATGAAATCCTGATTTCCCGCCTTGTTGACCGTGCACTTCGGCCTTTGTTTCCCGAAGACTTTCATGCAGAAACACAAGTTATCATTCAGCTGATTTCCGGTGGCAATGATGTGGTTCCTGATGCTTTAGTCGCGCTGGCTGCCTCCTCAGCCCTGGCAGTATCTGATATTCCATTTAACGGTCCTATTTCCGAAGTCAGGGTTGCCCTGATTGATGGTAAATACGTCATCAACCCAAGCATTTCACAATTGGAGTCCGCTGAGCTTGAGCTTATGGTGGCTGCTACCGAAGACAACATCATGATGGTTGAAGGTGAGATGAAAGAAGTTTCGGAAACGGTTATGCTTGATGCGATTAAAGTAGCCCATACTGCCATCAAACTTCAATGCCGTGCCCAGCTAGAGCTGGCTCAGATGGTTGAAAAAGCAAAAACCAAAAGAACTTATTGTCACGAAAGTAATGATGAAGCACTGAAAGTACTTGTTAAAGAAGCTACTTATCAAAAATGTTATGACCTGGCCCTGACAGGGAATCCTGACAAGAATGCCCGTTCGGAAGGTTTTAAAGCCATTCGCGACGAATATATCGAAACTATTCCTGAAGAAGAACGTTCTGAAAAAACAGGATTGGTAAAACGCTATTTCCATGATGTGGAAAAAGAGGCCGTACGTGATGCCGTACTCAACGAGCGTATTCGCCTTGACGGGAGAAAATTAAATCAAATCCGTCCCATCTGGAGCGAGGTAGATTACCTCCCCTCTGCGCACGGTTCGGCGGTTTTCACCCGTGGTGAAACCCAGGCTTTGGTAAGCGTTACCCTTGGTAACAAAATGAATGAGCAAACTATTGATGGTGCAGTCTTCGATGGCAGCAGTAAATTTACTCTTCATTATAACTTCCCTGGATTTTCAACCGGAGAAGTTCGTCGTTTTGGCAGCCCGGGACGTAGAGAAATCGGTCATGGGAACCTGGCCATGCGTGCCCTTAAATATGTTCTTCCCCAGGGAGATGCGAATCCTTATACCATACGGGTAGTTTCTGACATTCTCGAATCAAATGGTTCATCGTCCATGGCTACAGTTTGTGGCGGTACCCTGGCGTTGATGGATGCCGGTATTAAACTTAGCAAACCTGTTGCAGGTATAGCCATGGGGTTGATTACCAATACAGAGACAAAAAAATACGCTGTATTATCCGATATCCTGGGTGATGAAGATCACTTGGGTGATATGGATTTCAAAGTAACAGGAACTGTTGATGGTATCACAGCTTGCCAAATGGACATCAAAGTAGACGGTTTACCTTACGAAGTGCTTGAAGAAGCACTGGAACAAGCTCGCCAGGGAAGATTCCATATTTTGGGTGAGATGGCCAAAACCATCACTGAGCCCCGTGCCGATTACAAAGAGCATGTTCCAAGAATTGAACGCATGTCCATTGCCAAAGAATTTATCGGTGCTATTATTGGACCCGGAGGAAAAGTGATTCAGGAAATGCAACGCGAGACCAATACTACCATTGTGATTGAAGAAGTGGGGGATTTTGGCATGATCGATATTGTTTCACCTGACAAAGCTTCCATAGAGGCAGCCAAGGATAGAATTAAGAGCATCGTAGCCGTCCCGGAAGTTGGCGAAGTGTATTTGGGAACCATCAAGAGCATTGTACCCTTTGGAGCCTTCGTTGAAGTTCTTCCCGGAAAAGAAGGCCTTCTACACATTTCTGAGATTGACTGGAATCGTATTGAGAAAGTGGAAGATGTTCTTCATGAAGGCGACAAGATAAAAGTAAAACTGATTGGCGTTGATGAACGCAACGGGAAAATGAAACTTTCGCGTAAAGCTTTGCTTAAAAGGCCTGAAAGAAATTAACATTCTTTATCGAAACTTTTATTTAATATCAACGTAGTCTTAACCATATTAATATCCGACGAGAATGAGGCAGCTTAAAATCACCAAACAGGTAACCAATCGTGAAACAGCATCCCTTGATAAATATCTTCAGGAGATAGGCAAAGTAGATCTGATTACCGCCGAACAGGAAGTGGAACTGGCAAGAAGGATTAAACAGGGTGATAAGAAGGCATTGGAAGAATTAACTAAAGCCAACCTGCGTTTTGTAGTCTCTGTTTCAAAACAGTATCAAAACCAAGGCTTGAGCCTTCCCGACCTGATTAACGAAGGCAACCTGGGTCTCATTAAAGCAGCGCAGCGCTTTGATGAAACAAGAGGTTTTAAATTCATTTCGTATGCTGTTTGGTGGATTCGTCAATCGATTCTTCAAGCCCTGGCTGAGCAATCCCGTATTGTACGCCTGCCCTTGAATAAAATCGGTTCCATCAACAAAATTAATAAAGCCACTGCCAAACTGGAACAGCTATATGAGCGTGAACCAGATTATAAAGAAATAGCCGGCATGCTTGAAATGACTGAAAATGAGGTGAAGGAATCAAAGAGAAATGCAGGACGGCATGTCTCGATGGATGCTCCGCTTATTCAGGATGAAGACAACAATATGTACGACGTTCTGAGAGGCGAAGATTCGGTAACACCCGAAACAGGCCTGTTATACGAATCGCTTCGCAGGGAAATTGACAGGGCTATTTCGACCCTTACACAACGCGAAGCCGATGTCGTTCGTTTATATTTCGGACTCAATGGCAGCCATCCCATGACCCTTGAGGAAATTGGTGAAAAATTTGATCTTACGCGTGAGCGTGTACGTCAAATCAAAGAAAAAGCCATTCGTCGCCTCAAACAGACATCACGCAGCAAAATACTCAAGTCTTATTTGGGCTAATTGCAAGCTAAACTTATAAAAGCACCCTAAAAGGGTGCTTTTTTTATGTCTGGCCTTTTTATAACTTAACCTTCGAAACCTGATTCGTCAAAATCAACACCCAGTTGGTCAGCAATATCCATCAACCCCTCAAATGATTTTCGGCTGATGCGAATGCCTTTTTCCATTTTCTCTTTTTCAGATTCCCTTTCCGGGTCACCGGGAATAATTACACGCTCCTGCCCTGCTATGGGTTGTGCCTGCCGAAAAGTTCTAATCCACTGATCCATTCCTGCTTTAAATTCCTCTGCTGTTTGAAAAGCGTCAATACGCATGGCTCCGAAAAAGTGACCGATGCCATTGTCTTTGGCCTTAGTTTTGTCCTTTACATAAGCCAGGGTCGGCACTACGGTTGGCCCGAAATTAGCTCCCGGCAACACCGCAGAAAGAATATCCACAATGGCCGTCAAACAAAAACCTTTATGGCCACCATGAGCTACATCACCTCCCAGCGTTCGTAAAGCACCCCCATTTCGCAAAATTGAAGAGTCCGTAGTCAACTCCCCCTTATTATTCTGCAGAAGCCCTTCAGGAGTAGGCTGTCCCAAACTTTCAAACACATCCACCTTACCCCGCGAAACCGGAGAAGTGGCAAAATCAGCCACAAAAGGAGGCTCCTCCCCTGCCGGGATGGCAACAGCAATGGGATTGGTTCCCAACATGCCGTTGAGAGAAAAAGTAGGTGCCACCAGAGGATTGGCATTGGTCATGGTGATGCCGATCATATCATGCTCAAGAGCTTTCATGGCATAGTAACCGGCAATACCGAAATGGTATGAATTCCGTACCGCCACCCATCCTGTTCCTGCGGTTTTGGCTTTTTCGATGGCCAGCTGCATGGCTTTGGGCGCCGTAACCAATCCAAGGCCCTTACCACCGTCCACCAGGGCTGTTGAAGGACTCTCATGCACAATTATATAATCCGGCGTACTTGTAATACGTTTGTCTTTCCACAACCTAATATATTCAGGAAGCCTTAGCAAGCCATGGGTGGAGATGTTCCGCAATTCTGCTTGCATGAGAATGTCGGCCGCCTGCCAAGCTTCAGCCTCTTTTAAACCGATGGCTTCAAAAATCTGCTGCGTAAATGAAAAAAGATATGAATGGGTGTACATGCTTTTAATTTTTGCAAATATCATGAAAACAAGCCAGAAGGGCAGCCGTAAACGTTAGAAAGAATATGTAAATATGAAAAAAATAATATTTTCTCAACATCCCCAGAATTAGCAATGCTGCCGGCCTAAGATGCTGGAAACCAAAAAAAATATCAACCAAAGGTGAATCTATTGAATAATTATTTTAATTTTATGCAACCCTAAATCGAAAACCTAATGAATAGCTTTTTACACCTCACCAAAACAATTTTTCATCATGCAAGACAGAGCAATAGGTGCTATTGGAGAATGGCAATTAAACGAAAACAAAGACCGTGAGCCGGTAGATTTGTATATCGAGAACATGTTTCCGGGAAAAGATTATCAAATATTGTTACTTATTTTTAAGATAATAAACAACAGTGGTGAGCTGAGTTGTGAATACAAAGGCCTTGATATTGATAAAGTAAGCGCAGAAAAAGGGAATTATAGGAAGTACGCATACAGAAAAGGTTCGGCAAATGGTGGCGATATAACATTTACAACAAAAGTAAGTAGCCCTGTTGAAAAAAAGATGCATGCAATAAAAAATAAAACTTTTAGAAATATTCTAAATTTTGATAATGGCAAACATATCGATACTAAATATTTCGATTTACTTAAAATTTGTTTCATAGAAAACGAAAAATTAATAACAGACCAAATTGATGAAAAATTTAAAGATTTCAGTAAAGACCAAATAGTTTCAACAGGACTAAGTTTTAAAATTATTGACAATGGCATTACAAAACATTTAAGAGACTACGATTTAATAAAATCCCTTCTTATAGGATCTGGGGCAACAACCAATTATACACATGCTGGAACTGAATCTAAAACAAAGAATAAATTAAGTTCTGTCACAGGAGAAATTTCAGAAGAAGTTTATGGATTTGCAGCTCCTTTTAAATATTCAAGTCCGGACAAACCCGGATTTATAAGTGGCTTTTTCAACAAAAAACTAAATTGGAGGAATTACCCTATTTCATCTAAAGAAACCTTGATATTAGAACTCGGGCGAAAATATATTCAACAAAACTTAACAGGTTATTTTTACGGATACGAATATATGACTGTGCCGCATCCGATAATTAAAACAAATGCAGCCGATTTGGAAAAAATAATCAACTTACTGAAAACGGCTTTTGACGATGAAAAAAAATCAAAAAAGGAAAAGAAAAAAAGAGTTGAAGATAGAGTTCAAAGACTTATAGCACAAGAAAAAAACTATTTCAACTTAGACATTCTGTTTTTTAAGGAAGATAAAAAAACCCGGGCTATAACAATCAACTTGATGCTTGAAGAAATTTTACCTTCAAGATTCCGACAATTGTTTATTGATGCACCTGAAAAAGTCAACAAGAACAAATTATTCAAAAATGCTTTATATACTAAAAAAGGAGGTTTACAAGATTTGCATTTTAGTTTTCAGATAGTTAAAAACTATTTCGACAAAGATTTCCTTGATGTTGTTCAAAAGTTATTTTTAGGAAACAATATTTCTCCCGACTATATCTATGAACACATAATTGGGCTTATTCGAAAAAATTTTAACACAAGTAAAACACAAGATGGTTATGTTGAATTTATAAACTGGACTGTGAAAAAAGCTATCATGCTCATTTCGTATTTGCAAGAATTAAAAATAATAAATTACAATCAAAATTATAAATATATGGATGTACAAAGCTCACAAAAAAAAGAAAGTCGTTTTAATCTTAGCGGATTTAACGAATTTGTAAAAGAAAATTCAAATTTTCTTGACACAGACATTAAGGTTGGAATTTTTGCTGTAGGCGTATTAGTCAGGTTTCTGTATGACATACAATCACAAAGTTTAAACACAAAAAATCCACCTTTTGAAAACAAACTGAGAGGATATAAGCTTAATACTGAATTAATGATGAATGTTTATACCGAAGCACTTGACAAAATTCAGAAGTATCAAAAAAACAATTATGTATATACTGAATTAAGAGAAGTGATAAACAAGTACTTTATTGTAAAATCACACGAATTGGGGAAAATGACAAATAACGAACTCTCGTTTTATTTTGTTGCTGGTTTAGAACTTGGCAGACAATTCAAAAGAGAAAAAATGGAAAATATTGAAGACTAATTTATTAACAAAATAAAAAAATCATGAGTAAAATAATTGACAAACGAAGTGAAATTCTATTTCTTTACGATATAGAAAATGCAAACCCAAATGGCGATCCTTTAAATGAAAACCGTCCGCGTTTTGACACCGAAGACAGTACAGTTTTAGTAACCGATGTTCGACTTAAAAGAACTATCCGTGACTACTGGTTTGAATACAAAGGGTTTAATGGTAAAGACGGAAAAGATATTTTTGTACGAGAAACAAAATATAACGAAGGCGAAAAAGAATATATAAAAGACGGAAAACGCAGAGCAAAAGATTTTAATGAACAAGCAGAAGAAATTCTTAATATCTGTATTGATATAAGAACATTTGGCGGCGTTATTCCATTGAGTAATGCTTCTATTACTCGTATTGGTCCGGTTCAATTTCAAATGGGACGCTCTTTGAACAAAACAGAAATTATTGAAGAACAAGGAACCGGTGCTTTTGCATCGGGTGATAAAAAATTACAAGCAACATTTAGAACCGAATATAAAGTTCCTTATGCTGTTATTGGTTTTAATGGTATAATCAATGAAAAATCAGCTCAATATTCTTTAATGACCAACGAAGATAAAGAACTTTTGAAAGAAGGTATATGGGACGGAACAAAATCATTAATTTCTCGTTCAAAATTTGGGCAAACACCTTTATTACTTCTTGTAATTGACTACAAAGAACCCTTTTACATCGGCAGTTTACGTCAAAGAGTAAAACTTGACACCGGTGAAATGAACGAAATGCAAATTCGCAATGTAAATGATTACAAAATAGATGTTACAGAACTTATTGACGAATTGAAAGCCAACAAAAATAAAATTTTAAATATTGAATTTAAAGCTGATAGCAGGCTACAATTAATTTGTAACGGGAAAGAAATTGCAAAAATTAGTAAAGATGAACTCTAAAAAAATTCTCATTTTCGACATCAGTAGCGAATATGGGCATTTTCGAAAGTACAATACAACCACTTCGCCATTAACATATTCAATTCCTACCCGAACGGCAATTGCCGGAATCTTAGGGGCAATATTGGGTATGGAACGTGAAATTACAGATGGCGTGTTTCCTGAAGGTACTATTCCGGTTCAAGAATTTTTTTCAAAAGCAAATTCAGATATTGCGGTTCAAATTATAAATCCGGTAAAAAAAGAAAACGTTGCTGTTAATTTGATAAATACTAAAACATCATTTTATGATTTAACAAAAGCCGGACGGACACAAATAGAATTTGAATTATTAAAAGATTCAAAGTATAGAATATTTCTCAGTTTGAAAGAAAATGATTTGGTGTTCAATGATTTGACGCAGCGAATAAAAACTAAAAATCATCATTTTTCTCCCTATTTGGGTTTGGCTCAATTTACGGCAACAATAGATTTTGTTGATATTACACAAGCAAAATTAATTGAGAATGTTGAAAGAAAATACATTGGCATAATCACAGCCGTTAATTTATCAAAGTTAAAAGATGAGCAACCTATTGAGTTTGATTATTCAGCCATGTATTCGGCTAATAATATGCCATTAGAAATGAACCGTAATCGCGAGGTACAGGAATATTCCGAAGTGTTGATTGAAAAGAACGGATTGCCTGTAAAAGCAAAAGTCGAAAGTTATTATACCATCGAAGATTATGGAAACATTTTGTTCCTATGAAAGACAAATTACTTTCACATCCTGACAAAGAGTTAATTACACATTTGTCGGAAGTTGCAAAAATAGCTGTCAACACAGTCAAAGGGAAAACTTTTGACTTTTCCCTTGATTTTGAAAACGAACATTTTGATATTTCAAATCTTATTCAAGATTTGGTCTATCTTTCTGCTGCTTTCCATGACTTGGGGAAAGCAACAAGTTTTTTTCAAAAATATATTCGCGATCCGGAAGCCGAACACGACAAGCGAAAAAGCCACGCCCTTATTTCGGCAGTATTTGTTTATTTTGTCGTCGATAGATTTCTAAAAAGCAAAAATTTAAATCCCAATCTTGCCCAATTACTGAGTGTTTTTACATTTTCGGCAATTAAAAAGCATCATGGGAGATTGGATAACCTTTCAGATGAAATATTAATAAATGACGAATGGCGTGAATTGTTGCCTGAGCTTGCCTATAGTATAGATAGCGAACAAATTCGAGGGCTAATCGACACGCAATTACAAAATTACGATTTGGATATTGAATGGAATGATTTTTTAGATTTTATCGAAACTGAAGAGTACGATCATATTTTCGGTGATTTTTCATTCGATGTTCTGCAAGTGTCTTATAAAGAAATCGAACCAAAAACAAAAATAGTCTTGTTTTATATTCATCAGCTCATTTATTCAAGTTTGCTTTTTGCCGATAAAAACGAAGTGATTGTAAGTGAAGAAAAAGAAACAATAAAACAATCTGATGCTATTCAAAAAATAACAGAATATAGAGAAAGAAATAACTTCAATAATCCCAAAACGGAAATAAACAAACTTAAAAATTCAGCATTTTTTGAATCAGCAGAGAACTTAGAACAAGTTTTTGATAAAAATAAGCATATTTATTCAGTTACATTACCAACTGGTTTGGGAAAAACCATCACAGCTTTTATGCTTGCCGATAAAATGCGAAAACTTACAGGTTTTAAGAATTCCAAAATTGTAATTAATATTCCGTTTACATCAATCATTGATCAAAATTTTGAAGTTTATGCCGATATTTTGGAAACGAAAAATACGGATATTATCCTGAAACATCACCATTTGGCGGAACCTGTTTACAAAACAAATGAAAATGTAGCCGACTATTATCAAAGCAAATTTTTGATAGAAACATGGCAGGCAGACACAATCGTAACAACCTTCGTCCAATTGCTTGAAACCTTGCTTTCGTGTGATAAAACCAAGTTGATGAAATTTGCACATTTAGCAAATTCAGTAATTCTACTTGATGAAATTCAAACAATAAAATATGAATACTGGGAAACGATACGAGAGACTTTTAAATCGTTGGGCGAAAAATTTAATATCTATTTTATTCTGATTTCTGCAACTCAACCTTTGATTTTTACGCCCAATGAAGATATTGTTGAATTGGTTCCTGATTACAAAAAATATTTTAATTTTTTTAATCGTACCAAGCTGATTATAAACAAAGAGAAAATAAGTTTTGATGAATTTAAAACAATACTTGCTACATATATTGAAAACAATCCACAGAAAGATATTTTGACAATTGTAAATACAAAAAAAGCGGCTTTGGAAACTTTCAAATTTATTTGCAATGAAATTGATACTGAAGAAATTGATGTTTATTTTCTGACAACGCTTATCACTCCGTATGAACGAAAAGAAATTATCAAAAGAATTAAACAAAAATCACAAAAACAGAAAGTGATAATTTCAACACAATTGGTTGAAGCCGGAGTTGATATTTCAGTAAATACTGTTTTCAGACAAATATCTCCGCTTGATTCAATTATTCAGGCGGCAGGACGCGCCAATCGGTACAATGAAAAACCCGAAATAGCAGAAGTATATATCTATGATATAGAAGAATACAAGAAATCAAGCAATTACATATATGGTAATGATTTACTGATTAAAACAGAAAATGTATTGAAAGGTTTTGAACAAATAGAAGAAAAAAATTATATCAGGCTTATTGAAAAATATTTTATCGAAGTAAGAAAGCAATCTGATAATACGAGCCAACCTTTGTTAAATGCCATTGAGAATCTTGATTTTGCTTTGGTCGATTTTGAAATGATAGAAAAAATAAAATCAGAATCGGTTTTTATTCAGTTAAACGAAAAAGCAAAAGAAATTTGGGGAAAATATGTGGCAATTTATTCACAAAAAGATTTAAAACCCTGGGAGCGTGATGCTGAATTTAGTTTAATTAAAACAGAATTTTATGATTATGTAATTAATGTATCCATTCCTTGGGGTGAGTTATCAATTAATTTTGATTCTGAAAAAGTTCATAACTTTTATGTCTCTCAACTTGAAAGTCCTTCAAAGTTTTACTCTTATTCAAAGACTAACTTTAAAATGAATACCGGATACAATCAAAATATTGAAACAATATGCTTGTGATTAATGACACTTCCTTCATCCCCCACAAAAAGAACAAATAGTTTGTATGCTTTAACAACAATACAGAAACACGTATCATACATATTTCTGTACTATATAAATAATACGTACTTTTGTATGACACAAAACAATGTACTATGCAGCAGGTAGGAAAACCCGTAACGGGAATTGATTTTATCGGAAGGGAAAAAGAGTTAGCTCTCCTTCTTCAATATATGAAAATGGGACAAAGTGTTGTGCTGATTGCCCCCCGAAGGTTTGGTAAAACATCATTGGTAAGGGAGGCTCTTTCAATACTTAAAAAGCAAGGCTTTTATACGGCTTCTGTGGATGTATTTGCAAATCCCGGATTAGAAATGCTTTCTACTTCTATTACCGAAGAAGTTTTAAAAAACAACAAACTTGACAAGCAATTTATCAAAGCCAAAAATAGCGCTTCGGCTTTAATTAACAATATCAAACTGAAAGCACTTTTAGACGATTTTCAGTTTATCATCGGCTTTGCCGAGAGCAACAAGAATGAACAGGAATTACTTTCGGGAAGTATTGACTTTGTTGACAGCTTCAGTAAGAAACATCATAAAAAAATCATCTGCGCTTATGATGAATTTGGAGACATCCGCAAGTTTGACCCCAAAGGCGAAATAGTGAAACTTTTCAGAGCCAAAATGCAATTACATTCAAATAGCACTTACCTGTTTTCAGGAAGCTATGAGTCGGTAATGGATCATATGTTTATCAATCGAAAATCTCCTTTTTATCGTTTGGTTAGAATAATCAGGCTTGAATATATTGAACCCTCAACTTTTATCAATTATTTTGAAGCAAGGTTTAAGGAGCTAAACCTGACACTACCCCCTTCTTATCTAAAAACCATTATCGGTTTTACACGAGGCCATCCTTATTATTCGCAGTTGGCTTTTCAGCAGATTGTATTATTCAAAGCACTTTACAATTACATTCCGGAGCCAGAAATCCTCTTAGATGAAATGCTAAATATTGAAAGTGATTATATCGAAAAAGTATGGGAAGACATTACGAACAACCGTGAATTGGTATATGTCTTGAAAGCAATTGCCTATGATGGTAAAAATATTTACAAACGCCTGAAAACTAAAAACATTAATGTAGCAAGAGCCACTAAACAACTCGAAGGCATGGGCTTACTCTTCAAAGATGAGATCATCGGTTATTATATTTCGGACCCCTTGCTCGTAGAATGGATAAAGAAAAACTCAAAATAATCATGCAACAAACCATTATAAGATTCCCCGACATCAAACTAAAAACCAGAGACGCCCATAAATTGAGGGGATACTTTGGCCGACTTTTCGAGGAGCACTCAGTGCTGCTACACAACCATTTTGAAGATGGGAAATTACGTTATGCATACCCGCTGGTGCAGTATAAAGTCATTGGAAATATGCCCATGCTGGTGGGCATCAACGAAGGAGGACGTTTGCTTATTGAGTTATTCCTAAAGATAAAGGAAATTGAAATTGAAGACCGGCATTTTGAAATCCTCTCGAAAAATATTGAAAACCGGATTGTTGACATTCGTGACACCGACGACCTTTTTGAATATGAATTCGAAACCTTATGGATGGCCCTCAACGAGAAAAACTTCAAAGAATACATAGAAGCGGACAAAAGGGAGAAAGAACAAAAACTCCAAAACACCTTAAAAGGAAACATCCTGAGCTTTTATAAAGGAATCGGCTTCTGGACCAAACATCCCATAATGGTTAAAATGAAAGTGGAAGAACGAGACACCTTGTTTAAAGAAAAGAAGATGCTGGCCTTCAAAGGCCGCTTTGTTAGCAATGCCATGTTGCCCGATTATGTCGGACTGGGCAAGGCTGTATCAAGGGGATTTGGAACAATCGTTAAATTAGATTAGTTAGCTATGTAGGAGGAGTCTCACTTTATCAATTGATTTAAAGAAAAAGCCAAGGATATTCGATCAATCTTTTAAATCATTACAATATGCAGCTTGTTATAAACACCTACGGAACCTATGTTCATGTCAAAGATGAACTTTTTGAAGTGCGTGTAAAAAAAGAAGGCAAAGAAGAGAAGCACCATTTTGCCAGTCAAAAAGTAACTTCTATTTTACTGAGCAAAGGTGCCGCTATCAGCACAGATGCTATCATCCTGGCCATAAAAAACAACATCGACATTCTTGTTTTTGAATATGACGGAACTCCTATTGGCCGGTTTTGGCACAGCCGGCCTGGAAGCACCTCAAAAATTCGCAAAAAGCAATTAGAAATCAGCTTAAACGAAGAAGGTTTGAAATGGGTAAAATCGTGGTTGGCAGGCAAAGCCGATAATCAGATGGAATTCTTAAAACGCCTGAAGAAAAACCGGGCAGCACGTGCTGATGAGATTCAGGAAATCATTGACAAAATCGGTGAACAAAGGAAAAAGATAGATGAAACAAGAGGCAATAATACATCAGATGTAGACGGGCGACTTCGCGGCCTTGAGGGTACAGCCGGAAGATATTATTTTCAAACCCTGAGTAAGTTACTGGCTAAAGAGCACCAGTTCAACGGACGTAGTTTCCGTCCGGCCCAAGACCCTTTCAATGCTTTCCTCAATTATGCATATGGCATATTGTACAGTCGTGTAGAAAAAGCACTGACCATCGCCGGCCTGGATCCTTTTGTAGGATTTATGCACCGAGACGATTATAATATGAAAAGCTTGGTATTCGATTTTATAGAAACTTACCGGATCATCGCTGAAGAAGTAGTATTCAAACTTTTCGCTGCTAAAAAAGTCAACAAAAGTCATTGTGACAAGATAACCAATGGATACAGCCTGAATACAGAAGGGAAAAACCTGCTGGTACAGCATTTTTTCAAATTCTTTGACGAGGATAAAATAAGGCATAAAAACCGTAACCAAAGTCGTGGCAACGCCTTGCAGTTAGATGCACATCATTTTGCTAATCAATTAATTAAAAAGTCATGATTGCCTGGGTTATTTACGACATAAAGAAAGACAAGTCGCGGAGCCGAATATCAAAGCTTTGCAAGATGTCCGGTTTGTACAGGGTACAAAAATCAGTGTTTCTTGGGAGCATGGAAGAAAATGAAAAAGACAGCCTCCGATTGGAATTTGAAGAATTGATTGACACAGAAACAGATTCTATTTATATTTTTCCAATGAATAAAAGTGAATTAAAACAAACGGTTTTGATGGGACAGGCTTTTGATAAGAAATTAATTACCGATGAAATAAAAGCAATGTTTTTCTAATGTCAGTTACTCCTTCACATATTATCGAATACCTGTATTGTCCTCGTTTTACCTATTTCGAGTACGTTTTGTGCATACCCCAATTCGAAGAACGGCATTATAAGGTACAAAAGGGACGTAACATCCATGATCTTAAGATGGTTCGGAACAAAGATTATTTAAGGAAAAAAATTGGGGCGATAGATAAATATTCCGATCAATACCTTACTAATGGTCAATTACGAGGCAAGGTGGATGAAGTTCATTTGTTGTTGGATGAAAGTATGGCTCCATTGGATTATAAGTTTGCACAATTTAAAGAACGTATTTACGACACATACAAAACGCAACTCTATTGTTATGCAGTTTTAATTGAAGAAAACTTCCAAAAGGAAGTCAACAAAGGTTTTTTAGTGTATGTGAGAAGTGCGAACAAACTAGTGGAAGTTCCCATAAGCCAAAGCGACAAGGATGAAGTAAGAACAGTTGTTGGTGAAGTGGCAGAAATAATTTCCGAGAATTTTTTCCCAAAAGCCACTAAATACAAGAAAAGATGTTTAACTTGCACCTATCGAAATATTTGCACAAAATAGGGTGTTTTCTTATGCTAAAATTATTTTTAAGAACGAACAATCAGTACTTATCCGATAGTTTATCAGCCATTTACCCTTTCGGGGAAAGTATAAAAATGGATTATTTTTCGTTCATTGACATCTTGAAAAACAAAAAAACAAGTCTGAACTTAATCGTATTATCCACGGAAAAACAAGCACTTAAATGTTCAGGCGACTTCCAGAGTCACATCCACAAGAACAAGGATTGAAACTGAACTATCGCAAGCCGGATGGAGCTCCACTGGAACCTTCCAGAGTCACATCCACAAGAACAAGGATTGAAACTGAGCATTCCGTAACGGTATAGATATTTATGTTTTTTCTTCCAGAGTCACATCCACAAGAACAAGGATTGAAACTTGCTACCGGTGAGAAATTAAATAAAACAGATTGAACTTCCAGAGTCACATCCACAAGAACAAGGATTGAAACTTACAACATAAGCCCCGATCGTTTCCGGTTTTGGACTTCCAGAGTCACATCCACAAGAACAAGGATTGAAACATGCTGTCTATTATTGTAGACACCACTGATACTATTCTTCCAGAGTCACATCCACAAGAACAAGGATTGAAACACCATTCGATTGGTGATATACTTAATCCGTTTGATGCTTCCAGAGTCACATCCACAAGAACAAGGATTGAAACTTACGAAAATTGCCCCGGTAGCGATTAGGTATGATACTTCCAGAGTCACATCCACAAGAACAAGGATTGAAACAATATATACAAAATGAAAAAGAATTATAGAGAAATTCTTCCAGAGTCACATCCACAAGAACAAGGATTGAAACAAGGCAGAAATTGAGCAAAATGGCGAGGCTTTTGTAGCTTCCAGAGTCACATCCACAAGAACAAGGATTGAAACACATATGCAGAAATGTGTATATTACCAGCTATAATACTTCCAGAGTCACATCCACAAGAACAAGGATTGAAACACCCCTTTCAGAGTAGTCATATAAGCGCTATCACTATCTTCCAGAGTCACATCCACAAGAACAAGGATTGAAACGAACGTAAGAACGTATCTCTTCTTACGTTGAATATAAGCTTCCAGAGTCACATCCACAAGAACAAGGATTGAAACTCTCTATCAATATTCATGATTTAATATTTTTCAAGATCTTCCAGAGTCACATCCACAAGAACAAGGATTGAAACTCTTTTATCTTAACTCCCCACCAATTATGATCTGAGGCTTCCAGAGTCACATCCACAAGAACAAGGATTGAAACGTTCTTCTCCGGTTAATGCAAAATATAGATTTTGAACTTCCAGAGTCACATCCACAAGAACAAGGATTGAAACTAGTTGCTTTCATTTTGCTTGTCATTTTGTTTAAGCTTCCAGAGTCACATCCACAAGAACAAGGATTGAAACAGTTTTATGGCGTACCTGATAATTACGCAGGGATGACTTCCAGAGTCACATCCACAAGAACAAGGATTGAAACATAGTTAATTAAAATATCTCTATTGTATGATACAATCTTCCAGAGTCACATCCACAAGAACAAGGATTGAAACTCCTTAGCTGGATTTGGCCAAACGAAAGACTATATACTTCCAGAGTCACATCCACAAGAACAAGGATTGAAACGTTTATACATTATGCGTCAGTTTTTGCAGCTATGAACTTCCAGAGTCACATCCACAAGAACAAGGATTGAAACGAATTTATCACACCCCTCAAATATGGTGATTGCCTACTTCCAGAGTCACATCCACAAGAACAAGGATTGAAACAAGGAATTAAATTTCCTGTTATTGCTCCACTTCCCGCTTCCAGAGTCACATCCACAAGAACAAGGATTGAAACTTCCTAATACCGAAAGGGGATACTTCTCATTCACTCCTTCCAGAGTCACATCCACAAGAACAAGGATTGAAACGAGACTAAAACCATGGATGCCGTGCTTGAATCATTGCTTCCAGAGTCACATCCACAAGAACAAGGATTGAAACATGACACGACTTATAAATTTGGTACAACATCTCCTACTTCCAGAGTCACATCCACAAGAACAAGGATTGAAACTGATATAGATTTGTTCTATATGAATAACTTTATCATCTTCCAGAGTCACATCCACAAGAACAAGGATTGAAACACTGCTGGTTATGTAATCCCAACCACCACGGACATTCTTCCAGAGTCACATCCACAAGAACAAGGATTGAAACTGGGATGGGGGGTTGGCATGAGGCAGCTCTTGCAATCTTCCAGAGTCACATCCACAAGAACAAGGATTGAAACTGAATTTGAAAATGAAATACAAACCCAGCAAGTCGGACTTCCAGAGTCACATCCACAAGAACAAGGATTGAAACTTTCACCCCAAAACCCCGCAACGGTGAGGAGGCGGGCTTCCAGAGTCACATCCACAAGAACAAGGATTGAAACTTAAATGAACGGATGTAGTATTGCACCTAACGGTTTCTTCCAGAGTCACATCCACAAGAACAAGGATTGAAACATTCAAATGTCCAAACGGCGCAAATAAAGGATAATGCTTCCAGAGTCACATCCACAAGAACAAGGATTGAAACTTGTAAGTCACCTGTTAGCAACCATTCTGTTGCTGACTTCCAGAGTCACATCCACAAGAACAAGGATTGAAACCTCGATATTCTGGGTTTTGTTGTGTCTTGGTGAAATACTTCCAGAGTCACATCCACAAGAACAAGGATTGAAACTTGAAATTGATTTCATGAAGTGAAATCAAAATTAACTTCCAGAGTCACATCCACAAGAACAAGGATTGAAACGCTCAACAGGTATCCGATCCAAAGAGCCATGTAGACATCTTCCAGAGTCACATCCACAAGAACAAGGATTGAAACCTTTTCTAAATCTCTTTTTATGTGTCAATACTAGCTTCCAGAGTCACATCCACAAGAACAAGGATTGAAACTCAATTATTGCTTGTTCCTCTGAAGTAATTGGTGTCTTCCAGAGTCACATCCACAAGAACAAGGATTGAAACCCCCTGTGGTATAGGCTCCTCCATCTGCTGTTCCACTTCCAGAGTCACATCCACAAGAACAAGGATTGAAACTCCTATTTGTAAGGATAACTACATCTTTATGGCTATCTTCCAGAGTCACATCCACAAGAACAAGGATTGAAACTAGTTATTTCAGACACCGTTTTCAAAAACAAACTGCTTCTTCCAGAGTCACATCCACAAGAACAAGGATTGAAACTCAAACACGAATGGTTTTGGGTTGAATGTTTCGGGACTTCCAGAGTCACATCCACAAGAACAAGGATTGAAACAAATGTGTGCTTAAAAATACCTAAATATCATGGAACTTCCAGAGTCACATCCACAAGAACAAGGATTGAAACTGATATCAAAACTTGGCGAAGACATTCTGCCAGAAACTTCCAGAGTCACATCCACAAGAACAAGGATTGAAACCAACTTATAAAGCCCACTGATTCGCGAAAGAATAAACTTCCAGAGTCACATCCACAAGAACAAGGATTGAAACATAAATGGATGGAGTGTTATGATAAATTTCTTGATCTCTTCCAGAGTCACATCCACAAGAACAAGGATTGAAACCAAATTCGATTTGTTTTGTGGTTTCATCATAATCTATCTTCCAGAGTCACATCCACAAGAACAAGGATTGAAACAGCGAAGTAAGCCCTTCGGATGTTTATATTGATCCCTTCCAGAGTCACATCCACAAGAACAAGGATTGAAACAATTCAGTATTAAACAACTCAAAATCAAAACAAATGCTTCCAGAGTCACATCCACAAGAACAAGGATTGAAACATTCTGTTCATTCTATTAAAGTTTGTGAGAGCAACGCTTCCAGAGTCACATCCACAAGAACAAGGATTGAAACATTCAGCGCAACAAAAACGGGCTTGTCTCAAAGGGACTTCCAGAGTCACATCCACAAGAACAAGGATTGAAACTGAATAAACCCCGGCAGAAGTAGGGAGGATAGGAACTTCCAGAGTCACATCCACAAGAACAAGGATTGAAACAACTTTATTTGTATATTTACTATGCAAATATAGATTAACTTCCAGAGTCACATCCACAAGAACAAGGATTGAAACACATTTGAAAATAAAAAACCCCGGCGGAATAGCCGGCTTCCAGAGTCACATCCACAAGAACAAGGATTGAAACGGGGAAATTGGTCGAATATTTGTTTTAGTGTCATTTTCTTCCAGAGTCACATCCACAAGAACAAGGATTGAAACTAACCTACCATGACCATGCAAAATATTCTTTGATTCTTCCAGAGTCACATCCACAAGAACAAGGATTGAAACATATCCGCAAGGGTTTCTGTAGCAATTGCCGAAAACACTTCCAGAGTCACATCCACAAGAACAAGGATTGAAACTTCCACTATTTCGCACTTTCCTGAAAAAGTCAGGTACTTCCAGAGTCACATCCACAAGAACAAGGATTGAAACGATCTTGAATATGCCATTATCGCTACTGACGGAACCCTTCCAGAGTCACATCCACAAGAACAAGGATTGAAACTTCTCATAGCCTCTCTTTGTAATGCCGATGTATTGTCTTCCAGAGTCACATCCACAAGAACAAGGATTGAAACGTAACGTTTTAGCACCAATACCGCTATTTTTTTCCCCCTTCCAGAGTCACATCCACAAGAACAAGGATTGAAACGCATACGCATCTAACGTAGTAAAGAAAATATTTGGACTTCCAGAGTCACATCCACAAGAACAAGGATTGAAACAAAAAATGAAAAAGACATTAACAATTTCAGCAGAATCTTCCAGAGTCACATCCACAAGAACAAGGATTGAAACAATTATGTTTTTAAGCACGGCAAATAGTATAGGTTTCTTCCAGAGTCACATCCACAAGAACAAGGATTGAAACTACCAAAGAAATAAATGGAATTGTCATCGATACGATCTTCCAGAGTCACATCCACAAGAACAAGGATTGAAACACACCAAAGCACAATCCAAAATATCAAGAATTTGCTTCTTCCAGAGTCACATCCACAAGAACAAGGATTGAAACTCATCAGGCAGAAGAGTTGCATCAAAGGATATTGCACTTCCAGAGTCACATCCACAAGAACAAGGATTGAAACATAATTCTAATTGTTTTTTTGTCATCTTATAATAGGCTTCCAGAGTCACATCCACAAGAACAAGGATTGAAACTAGCCTTCATTCAAAACAAACTGAATTCCTTCACCGCTTCCAGAGTCACATCCACAAGAACAAGGATTGAAACGTGCTTGCACCAGGGCTGGGGTATTCATTATTTTTTCTTCCAGAGTCACATCCACAAGAACAAGGATTGAAACTCGCAATAAAAATATCAATATTGAAAATGATTTAGCTTCCAGAGTCACATCCACAAGAACAAGGATTGAAACATAAGGATGTTCAAATGCTAAGCGAAGCTGAAGGTGATCTTCCAGAGTCACATCCACAAGAACAAGGATTGAAACCATCATGATAGGAAACAGAAATAAGAAATCGGGTGACTTCCAGAGTCACATCCACAAGAACAAGGATTGAAACGAGTTGATGGATAATGTATAATGTAAATCAAAACGTTCTTCCAGAGTCACATCCACAAGAACAAGGATTGAAACTTAAAAGCCATATGCCTATATCTTGCTCCATCCCAGCTTCCAGAGTCACATCCACAAGAACAAGGATTGAAACATATAATACTTAATACGCTTGTGGCCGCTTCTGATGCCTTCCAGAGTCACATCCACAAGAACAAGGATTGAAACCTTCATATTTTGGAGTTACCAAAGTTCCGGTACCTCTTCCAGAGTCACATCCACAAGAACAAGGATTGAAACAATAATCAGTGTTATTTTCAGAATCTCTTATAAAAGCTTCCAGAGTCACATCCACAAGAACAAGGATTGAAACAATTTTGTATCACAAAGTTACGGGGCAACCACCGACTTCCAGAGTCACATCCACAAGAACAAGGATTGAAACATTTAACTTCTATTTTTTGTAGGTGAGTGGCAAAACGCTTCCAGAGTCACATCCACAAGAACAAGGATTGAAACCAACTTATAAAGCCCACTGATTCGCGAAAGAATAAAATCTTCCAGAGTCACATCCACAAGAACAAGGATTGAAACTGCAGACCATTTGACCGCAGGCAGTCGGGGTATAAACTTCCAGAGTCACATCCACAAGAACAAGGATTGAAACTTCCACTCAGTTACATTCATTTTCCAATCACAATCACTTCCAGAGTCACATCCACAAGAACAAGGATTGAAACAAGTGTTGGAAGTCCTACTGTTTTCGTCAATGAGGGCTTCCAGAGTCACATCCACAAGAACAAGGATTGAAACATGGATACAGCTTCAAACATACGAATTTCTATTGCACTTCCAGAGTCACATCCACAAGAACAAGGATTGAAACATGCAAATACCGGAACAATATCACTTACAACTGCATTCTTCCAGAGTCACATCCACAAGAACAAGGATTGAAACACAAGCGCAACACATGACAGTTTAATCGTAGCAGACTTCCAGAGTCACATCCACAAGAACAAGGATTGAAACTGTTAATAATTATGAGGTAACATTGAGTATTCCATACTTCCAGAGTCACATCCACAAGAACAAGGATTGAAACGTAACATTTTTAATGATTCTAAATAAGGATTATCTTCTTCCAGAGTCACATCCACAAGAACAAGGATTGAAACTCACAGGCGGAGTGGTGGCCGGCATGTATGTGAAAACTTCCAGAGTCACATCCACAAGAACAAGGATTGAAACTTTAATCGAGTTTGCCAATTTCAATTCACAAACCATCTTCCAGAGTCACATCCACAAGAACAAGGATTGAAACATATGTTCGTTCATTTGGGGTATTGATTTGTTTTGCTTCCAGAGTCACATCCACAAGAACAAGGATTGAAACTTCCGAGCGCCGCATTAGGAAGTAGCACAACAAAATTCTTCCAGAGTCACATCCACAAGAACAAGGATTGAAACAAGGAAACGGGTACATAAAACAGACAACCACACGGCTTCCAGAGTCACATCCACAAGAACAAGGATTGAAACAGAAAGATGGTGAAGAAACACAAGTGTCTTTTCTGCTTCCAGAGTCACATCCACAAGAACAAGGATTGAAACTTGACATATTAGCATTAAATAGTTCAGATTCAAGAACCTTCCAGAGTCACATCCACAAGAACAAGGATTGAAACAAAGCCGTACTACACACAACAATGTATATAGTTTATCTTCCAGAGTCACATCCACAAGAACAAGGATTGAAACCTATTTTAACAATCTCCGAATATTCGCTATCGGAAACTTCCAGAGTCACATCCACAAGAACAAGGATTGAAACACAATATCCTTAAAGTGGCGTTTACAGGCTCTTTTGCTTCCAGAGTCACATCCACAAGAACAAGGATTGAAACAACCATTGTCTATTAGACTAAATTGAGGCAAACTTTCTTCCAGAGTCACATCCACAAGAACAAGGATTGAAACTTGTTTAAGAACTCCTGGATATTTCCTTTTGTAAAGGCTTCCAGAGTCACATCCACAAGAACAAGGATTGAAACATTGTGCTTGAGTGGTATTAATAAGATTAATAACATTCTTCCAGAGTCACATCCACAAGAACAAGGATTGAAACTCAAAAAAGATCGGAGGGGAATTGAAAATATTTGGGTCTTCCAGAGTCACATCCACAAGAACAAGGATTGAAACTTTCAGAACGTAAATGGTGGGATTTCGGCTCTTACAATCTTCCAGAGTCACATCCACAAGAACAAGGATTGAAACATAAGGATGTTCAAATGCTAAGCGAAGCTGAGGGTCTTCCAGAGTCACATCCACAAGAACAAGGATTGAAACCGACCAATAAAGAAATGTCGCTCGTTATGATATCCCACTTCCAGAGTCACATCCACAAGAACAAGGATTTTCATGAAACTGATGTTTTGTCAGCCTGTGTGGGAAAACACATCGTTGAACAATCACGCCATATAAGATAGCAGGAGAAACAAAACCGATCCCGCATCTACTCCAAAGAACAACCTTTGTGAAGGTAAGATTTCTTAACAAAATATAACTTTCCATTTCTGGCATCTTCTTACTTTTGTATCAAAAAAATTAAGTCTAATGAACGAAGCAATCCTCCAATTACAACCTTCGAAAGTCTGGTACTTTTTCAAAGAAATTCTAAACATACCTAGGCCTTCGAAAAAAGAAGAAAAAATTATAGATTATTTATTGAAATTCGGCGAAGATCACAATCTAGAAACCCTGCGGGATGAAGTAGGAAATGTGCTGATTCGCAAACCCGCAACTACGGGTATGGAAAACCGGAAAGTGGTGGTTCTGCAAAGCCATTTGGACATGGTTTGTGAGAAAAATAGCGACAAAATTCACGACTTCGAAAATGATCCCATTGATGTGTATGTGGATGGAGACTGGGTTACCGCCAGGGGTACCACTTTGGGCGGTGATGATGGCATAGGCGTAGCGGCCGAACTGGCAATCCTCGACAGTAACGACATTCCACACGGCCCAATAGAATGTTTGTTTACCATTGATGAAGAAACAGGCTTGACAGGGGCTTTTGGCTTGAAGCCGGGTTTTCTGAAAGCCGATATCCTACTAAATTTGGATTCTGAAGATGAAGGACAGCTTTATATCGGTTGCGCCGGTGGTCAAGACACACTTGCCTGGTTAGCCTACGAAAAGGAAGAAGCTCCAACAGACTTTCAAGCTTTAAAAATACAGGTTTCCGGTCTGAAAGGCGGTCACTCGGGCGATGATATTGAAAGAGGCCGTGGCAATGCCAATAAACTACTGAATCGTTTTTTATGGACTTATAAAGATTCGTTCGACATGAAACTGGGCATCTTCGACGGGGGTAATTTGCGCAATGCCATCGCGCGTGAAGCTTTTGCCATTGTATTGGTTCCCAAAGAGAAAACTACGCAGCTGATTGCAGAAGCTAAAGGTTTTGAAGAAATGTTCCAAAATGAATTTCATGCCACAGAAGCTGACTTGCAATTCAGGGCAGAAATTACCGAATTCCCCGATTCAGTTATTCGCGATAAAGATTTCAGCAGGCTGGTAAATGCTTTGTATGCTTGCCCACACGGCGTTATTGCCATGTCGCAGGACATCCCTGATTTTGTGGAGACCTCCACCAACCTCGCCTCGGTAAAATTTCAGGAAAAGGACATTTTGATTACCACCAGCCAACGCAGCTCCGTGGAATCAGAGAAAGAAGATGTAACCAATATGGTAATCAGCGTTTTCCAAATGGCAGGTGTGCGTACCGAAACCTCCGATGGTTATCCCGGATGGTCCCCCAATCCCGATTCTGAAATTGTGGCACTCACCAGCCTAATTTATCAAAAGCTTTTCGACCAGCAACCGGCAGTATTGGCCATCCATGCCGGTTTAGAGTGTGGCCTCATTGGGGACAAATACCCAAGTATGGATATGATTTCTTTCGGACCAACCATCAAAGGGGCACATTCGCCTGACGAAAGTCTTGAGATCGCCTCCGTTCAAAAATTCTGGGATTTATTAATCGAGGTTTTAAACACCATCCCCGAAAATTAGCAACATCTTAATATCACCAAACCGGAAATCTTCTATACAAAAATGAGGCTTTCTTTTCTATTATAACAATCAAAATGAAACAGACACTGCTAAGTATAGTTTTAAGTCTTATTAGTATCCTTACCTTTGGGAATACCACCATTAGCGGTCATATTTTCGATGCCAACACCCACCAAAGCTTGCCCGGAGCCAATATTGTTGTCAATGATTTGTCTCTTGGAACAGTAAGTGATGAAAATGGGAAGTATTTGCTGCAGAACCTGCCCAAAGGCACATTACTTTTAAGTTATTCTTATGTAGGTTACGAAACGGTAACCAAAACTGTAGACATAAACGGCAAAGACCTTCAGATTAATATAAACCTTAAACCCATGATCGTGCAAGGTCAGGAAGTCGTCATTACAGGTAGTTTTACAGGGACTCAACATGAAAATATCGTAAAAATCAGCCGGATTGACACCAAAGACATCACACAGTCTGTACAGCCTTCTTTTATTGCATCTCTCGCCGAGATACCTGGCGTTAGCGTGATTTCCAAGGGTCTTGGCGTGGCAACACCGGTTATTAGGGGTCTTTCATTGAGCAATGTGCTTATGCTTAATAATGGGATTCCCATGGAGAATTTCCAATTTTCGGAAGACCACCCCTATATGGTGGATGAGTCAGGCATAAGCAGGATAGAAATCATCAAAGGGCCTGCCTCACTGATGTATGGTTCCGGAGCCGTGGGCGGTGTAATTAACCTTATTTCTGAAACTGTCGCACCGCAAGGTCGTATAGAGGGCGATGTTAATACCAAATTTTTTAGTAATACACTGGGGACCAGCAGTAGTATGGGCATTAAAGGAAATCAAAATGGATGGGTATGGGGAGCACGTGCAGCCCTGAATTCCGATAAAGATTTTATCCAGGGAAATTCGCAATCAGCACCCAATACACGCTTTAACGCAAATAGCGCAAAACTCAATGCCGGTCTTATAAAAAAATTCGGCTCTTTTCGGCTATTCTATGATTACAACCGATCCAAACTGGGCATGGCAGTTCCTCCGGCATTGGCGTTGGTTACCAAAAATGAAAGGCAAAACAATGTATGGTATCAGGATTTAACGGATCAATTACTTATCGCCAAAAGCCAAATCTTTTTTGGGAATTTTCGACTGAGTACCGACCTTTCTTATCAAAACAACACCAGGCGGCTACAAGGTTCTGACCTCACCCCTGTGAAGGAATTGGTAGATATGAACCTTAAAACTTTTACTTACCGCATGAAAGGTATTTACGAATTTAACGAAAGCACCAAAGCTTTTCTCGGCATTCAGGGCATGAGCCAAAGTAACAAAAATCACCAAGCACCCGAGCGTGTAATTCCCAATGCCCGGCTCAATGATTTTTCAGTATTTGGAATGTTACATGAGCAATTCACCCCAAAGATTATCACAGAGGCAGGCCTTCGGTTTGACCATCGGAAAGTGGTGGTACCTAAATACGGGCAGAATATTCCACAGTTGGAAAAAAGTTTTAACAACATCAGTGCATCAATAGGGACTAATTTTCATTTCTCTAACCGGGTGTTACTGCGTTTTAACCTGGCCTCTGCATTTCGAAGCCCCAATATTGCCGAGCTTTCCCAAAATGGGCTGCATGATAACCGTTATGAAATTGGAGATTCCCAATTGAAAAATCAAAGAAACCTTGAAACAGACTTGGATTTACATATCCACACACGACATGCAACATTTGATGTTTCTGCATTTTACAATAACATTTATGACTACATTTATCTATCTCCTACCTCTGAAACCCGGGATGGATATGGTGTTTTTAGATATCTGCAAACACCATCGCGACTTTATGGCGGAGAAGTAGGCATCCATATTCATCCCCATCCATTGGAATGGTTGCACATAAAAGCCAATTACTCCTATATTATTGGACAAAAAATTTCAGGGGGATATTTACCTTTGATTCCGGCGAATAAATTACACTTTGAGCTTATGGTGAAGAAAAACAAATGGCATGCCCTGAGAAATACCTTTGTTAAAGTGGCCATGGATGATGTTTTTGACCAAAATAACCCTTCAGCATTCGAAACCCCCAGCACTGGTTATACCCTACTAAGTGCAGGTCTAGGCACAGATTTAAGTCTGCATGGGCAATTGATGCAGTTTAGCCTGACTGCAACTAATATCCTGAACACCTTATATATGGATCATCTTTCCACTTTAAAGGAAGTAGGCATTTACAATATGGGAAGGAATATTTCGCTTAACATCCGGATTCCTTTTGGAATAAAGAAATGAAAGGAAGTGTAGCCACATGGCTGACAATCATTCAGTTCATAATGAGTCCTAAATCTACACCTTATAGAATGAACTACATCGAAGCAGAGCTCTCGAGGTATCAAAATGAAATTTATTTTTTCTCGATGCAAGCATCGGAGGATTAAACTCATTCATCCCGATAGCGGAGCGTATCGGGATTCAACTTGCAAAGTTCAATTCGCTTCGCTTTTGAACTTTGAGTTTCACGAATAAAACGAGACAGTCAGCCTATAATACTATTCGCTATCTTTGTTGATGATTTATTCAAATTCAAAATGAAGCAAGTACCCAAAGTTTTCAGTCCGCTCATTCTTTTCATAGGCCTGTTTTTGTTGCTGAATTCCTCTTGCCGGAAAGAAATTATTTATAATCCTGATCCTGCCATAAAATTATCGTTCTCCAACGATTCAATTATTTTCGACACCGTTTTCACTTCGCTGGGCTCAGCTACCCATCGGCTGATGGTATACAACCCTACAAAAAGCAACATACAGATAGCTGACATTCATCTGGGAGGGGGAAGCCAATCGCGTTTCAGGATAAATGTGGATGGCGAAGCTGGGTATGACAAAAAAAATGTGGAACTACGGGCAGGTGACAGTCTGTTTATTTTTGCCCGCGTAACCATCGACCCAAATAATGCGGCAAACTCGTTTGTGGTTGAAGACAGCATTCAATTTATCACCAATGGCAACAAACAAAATATCAAGCTGGTAGCCTGGGGAAAAAATGCTCACTATATCCTAGCCGACCATATTCAAGCCGGCTTTCCCTCATACAAAATTATCGCAGACAGCCTGCAAACCACTCAATGGACAGCTGATAAACCCTATGTAGTTTACGGTTACGCATTGGTAAATTCGTATGGAGAACTTAATATTGAAGCGGGAACTCATATTTATTTTCATAAAAATAGCGGCTTATGGATTTATGCCGATGGTCGTTTGCAAGTGTTGGGCACGCAGGAAAATCCCGTTGTTTTTCAAGGAGACCGCCTTGAATCAGGATATTCCGAACTCCCCGGGCAGTGGGATCGTATTTGGATTATGGAAGGCCGGAAGGGGCAAGACAATTTAATAAAAAATGTAGTTATTAAGAATGGGTTCATAGGCGTGCAGGCTGAATCTTTCTTTCAACCTACCCAAAATAAATTACAACTTGAGAATGTCATTATCGAAAACATGAATGGTGCAGGCATCCTCAGCCGCCATTATAAAATTGATGCTCAGAATATGGTGGTGGCCAATTGCGGAGGATACTGCCTGGCACTCACGGGAGGAGGCGATTACACATTTACGCAAAGCACACTGGCAAACTACTGGCCATATTCAATCCGAAATAATCCAGCGGTTTTCTTGAATAATTTTTTGCCCGACACCAACAATCAGCCGGTTCCATATCCCATGCATTTTCAGCTGGGAAACAGCATCATTTATGGTTACAACCAAAATGAATTTGGAACTCAAATGGTAGCCGGAGCTGATTCGAGCTACCTATTGGATCATTGTTTGATAAAAACCGGCCTTAATATGGACGATCCTGATTATTTTAATAAGATTATTAAAAACAAGGATCCAAAATTCTTGAATTCTGAAACCCTTGATTTCCGGCTTGATAGCCTTTCGCCTGCCATCGGGCAAGGCGATCCCGCACTTTCTGTTTCTGCACCCAATGACATATTAGGGAACCCGCGTGGGAGCAAACCAGATCTTGGTGCCTATCAGTTTGAGCCAAATCAAAGTAAGCAGTTAAAATAATCTTCTTACTTTCGCCAAAATATTTTAACTTTTGATATGGTTATTGGAATAGGTGGAGTAAGCAATGCAGGCAAAACAACACTTGCCAACAGCTTAAAAAAATATTTGGAGCCTCTGAGGGTAATTGTGCTATGCCAGGACGATTACGCCAGTCCGATAGCTGAGATTCCAAGTATCAACGGTCATGTCGACTGGGAAAGACCAGAGTCAATCAATCTTGCAAAATATTACAATCATATTATAGAGGCACAACAACACTATGACATAGTTATTGCTGAAGGTTTATTCGCCTTTTGCGATGAGCACATCAACAGCCATTACGAAAAGAGGATCTTTTTGACCATCGATAAGCAAACTTTTTGGGAAAGAAAATTGAAGGATTTCCGGTGGGGAAAAGAGCCCGAATGGTATATGGAACATATTTGGCAAAGTCATTTTCAGTGCGGGTTTCTAAAAGAGATTAATGCCAACACCTTGGTTGTGTCGGGTGAACAAATGGTAGACATCGAAAAGCTACTCAATTTTCTGGAAGTTGAAAAACACACCGTAGAAACTATTCTGTAAAGAATATAAATCATCATTCTTCAGCACAAAATCCAATGAAAACCAGCTTTAAAATCTTGTATTATCTTGACAGTAATTTTTTATCACTGCTTGAAATTAAGCGTACTGATTTGGAGACGGAAACTGACAAAAGCAAGCTTTATCATTGGTTAATTTTGGATAAGCGGACAAACCAAATTCAAAAACTCGATTTTGTTTCCATGAACACTTCCGGTCGTGAAGAAGAAAGGATATTCAAACAGGAAAAGCTTCAGTTCAATTTCAATGAAGGGATTTATGAAGGGAAAAGTCAAACTGCCGAATTAAAAGTTCTACTCACCGACACCTTGCCTAAGCCAGTGATCAATACCATAGAGAAATATTTGCTTAACTTTTGACCTATTGCTGGTTTAACCGCAAAGCTTGCCAATTGTGTTAGAATTAATGAGTTCAGTTTTAAAACAAAAAAAGGTTCTGTGTTGTTTTTGAGGAATCTTTGGTTGTATTAATGGCTTTAAGACCTATCGCTGACCCTGCGCTCTTCCTGATTTGTAATCAGGGAGTTAAAGAGACTACGGACTTTCAATCAGGCAAAACATGAATGAATCAATTAATCATCTCTTTATCAACTAATGATCAACCCCGCCGCAAGCGGACGGAGTATCAAAATTAGAATTTATTTTAATTCGCCCCCAAGGAGCGGAGTATTATACTCATTTATCCCGATACGCTGCGCTATCGGGATTCGTTCAACTTACAAATTCTAATGCGCTTCGCTTTTAAAATTTGAGTTTCACGAATAAACCAGGTTTCCTATTTATATCCGTTTAGGGCAGGGAAGTTTTTACCCACACGAACAACATCGAACCAAAAAAATTATTGGTTCACGCAAAACACTGAAAAACAAATTTTTATCTTTGCATTATTCACATCTTCGCGAGAGATACCCCTTTTTAAATCAAGCATTTTAATGCCGCTCAATCAGCTCCAAACAAGCAGTAACCTTCTCATTATCGGAAAGTTCTCCATCAATCCAATGAATCCGAATTCTGCGTTTTTCCATTCTTCTATACCAGGTCATTTGACGTTTTGAGAATTGATGGATGGCAACATTCAACTGGCTAAACATCTCGTCATAAGAAATTTCGTCCATTACATATTGTGTCACAAAACGATACTCTAAACCATAGAAGCTAAGCTGATTTGGCTTCAGACCTCTGTTTAATAAGCCTTCCACTTCTTTTATCATCCCATTTTCAAGCCGTTGCCGTAATCGGGCAGTAATTCGTTGGCGGACCAATTCGCGAGTTAATGAAATACCAATGTTCAGGAAATTTATTTTCGGAAAGCTTTCTTTTACAGGATGGGGTTTGTCGAACTCCCTGATTTCAATGGCTCGAATGGTTCTGGTTTTATCTTTGGTATCAGTCGTATTATGCAAAGTGCCATAGTCCGATAGTTTTTCTACCAAATTGTCGAGAGACAAAGGGAATAATCTTTTCCTTAATGCTGTATTTTCGGGAACTTTCCGTAATAGATATCCATTCAATACGGCTTCCAGATACATTCCGGTGCCACCACAAAGAATGGGCTGATGTTTTCTTTTAAGGATTTGAGGATAAACTTGCAGAAAATCCTGCTGAAATGAAAAAACATTGTATTCCTCGCCCGGAGAAGCGATATCTATCAAATGATAAGGGATCGTTCTCCCTTTTACTTTGTAGTCATCCAAGTCTTTACCCGAACCGATATCCATTCCCCGATATACCTGGCGAGAATCGGCGCTAATGATTTCGCCAGCCAATTCATAAGCAAGCAGGGCAGCCAATTGTGTTTTTCCCGTGGCCGTTGGCCCCAAGATAGTGATCAAATCAGGCATGGAATTTTTTCACGAAAGTAAAAATTTGTCAGCGTCACCAATAATTTTCATCAAATACTTTCGGCACGAAGTTTAGTTTCCCAACGAAAGAGAAAGTCACGTATGCTATTGAGCCCTTCGGGAGAGGTTTTATCAAAACCCAACTGCTCAAATTCGGTCAAGCCGGAAGGCAGCTCCAGACTTGATGCATATTTAATAATATAATCAAGCAAGGCCTCTTCATTTTTAAAACTCTCCCGAGTCGCTCGCCATCGAAGGTATTGAAGAATGCGTAAACCATCTACTTTATTCTCACAGGCTTTGATGAAATTCTTCCGATCCTTATAATTCTTTCGAAGAGGTTTCCATAATGCGCGAGTCTTAAATTGTGTTTCCAGAAAGGCATCCATTGGCGTGGCAACTTCTTTAAGAAAGAGGCTGTAAAAACTTTCAAAAGTCTGTTCCACATCGTCAAAAAAAGAGGACGGGTAAAAAGGATAAGAAGACCAATCACCATTTTGCCCTTTTATCAGAGCAGGCCCCGTTCCGAATAATACCCGATCAGAAAAACGAGCGGATGGATAAGCCTGCGTTTCGGCAGTAAAACCCAGTTCGCCCGCTTTTACTAATTTTTGTAAAAAATAAAAGTCCTCACCGCTTTTCACCGGTGTTAATCCTCCTACTTTTCGATAGGCCCACACAGGAAAAGCCATGGCAGAACCCAAAGCGGTATATTGGTATGGGTTAGAGATACGAATCATGTTTAAGACATAATAACGCATATAAATTTCATAGCGAAGAATCAAACGGTCAATCTCAGTAGTCCCGGTCAGGGGATGATAATAAGGCAGTGAAAGACCCATGCTTAATGGATTCTCTTGAAAATAGACTGCTACCCGTGAAAGATATTGACTGGGATAATCGGTATCAGCATCCATGCTGACCATCACCGCATTATCATCTGCATGCTGGCTAATGAAATCAAGAGCAGTTCTTCGCGCCATGCCCACTCCTCCTTTTTTCGCGACCCAGCCTTTGCCTTTGGAACTCCTGTCTATGAGGTGGACAGTGAGCTCTTCTTCTTTTTGCAATATCCCCAAACTCTTCTGGTTATCCTCACACTCCAGGCGTTTTTCATTATCATCCCACCACCATTCATATTGGTTTACGCAGGCTATAATTTCGAAATCCCGAGTATCCTGTTTCTTCATACACGATAAGAATTTCGGCAGGTTTTCCGATTCATTTAAAATCGGCAAAGCAATATAGATAGGCTGTTGTTTCACCAGTGTCAAAACTAAACGTTAAATCTGTTAAATTTCCATGAGCTCTGGCAAAAAAATGAATAAAAAGCTAAATACTGAGATCTATCTGCATTTACAGAAACCAAGAAAGCCTCAGACCAATTCATAGCCTAAGGTTTTCTCTTTATCTTTATTAGAAAAAGAATATCAGAAACAAGGCTGGGGTAGGATTGAAAAGCTAACATACAAATTAGACTTTCCCGAAATCCCCTGTGTAGAAAAAGTTGATAAGCCCGCGCTGTTTATAGACAAGCTAAGATTAATTCATGATCAACAAAGTCCATCGGTTTATTTAGCAGTTACATGCTGTGGTTCAACCCATTTCCCATTTTTTGATTCCCCCAAAATGATAACTTCTTTGGTTTTGGAATAATCTTTAATGGCTTTTAGCATTTCCTCTTTGGTATTTCGAACAATTTTAATACCAGTTTTAGCTCCTTTATTTCTAACTTCAATATAATATCCATCCCTTAATTTCTTCGGTCTCGTCGGTGGTCTTCCCATGTGTGTAGGTTATTTTTACTAATTATCAAACTACCTTTTTCAACTACAATTCACTACGATTAACAACAAACATACAAAATTTTGTTCAATGATTCACAGTCTCTGGAAAACGTTTTTAAGACACCCACGTATATTACTGCCATGCAGTAGTTTACAATATATTTATTAAATAAAAAGCTAGGATTTATTTTTCTTTATGAGGATAAAAAAGTGCCGCAATGCCGCACCCAATATCACAACTACCGACAGGAAAATCATAGACCATTTCAATAGGGTTGCGGCAGAAGCAAATTGAACAGTAATTTTTTCCATATTAGGGAAGGCTAGAATATTTATTCTCAGTAAAATATTTTCTGCATAATCAAAAAATGCAGCAAGAGCAGGCAAAAAGATAAGATTCTCAAGCCGGGTATTTTTGATGAGCAAAAAAAGTAAACTGGCAAGCAAGGAAGCGTATATTAAGGGATAAACCATATCAATATACTGAAGCTTTAGATACATACTCCTTCCTAAATCGCCAAAACGCAGAAAGATATTATGTAATTGCCCCACTGTATAATACAATTCCAGATCGGGAAGGCCTACCCCACCCGATATTTCCATAAGCTTCTCAACACTTACTGAGAACAGGCCATGAAAAGCATAAATAAACAAAAATTCCAAGCCTACCAATATCCATAAATAAGGAGCCTTCGAGCTTATGGCCAGGTATCGAAAATAATTTTTTTTCATCATTGTCCTATTATTCCGGTTTCAACAACGGCTAAGATAACGAATAATTTTTCAGAGTTGCCCGGCTAAGCATGAAAAGACATTCAAACCGTGGTGATTAGGCAAGTTGAAAGGCAAAGTTTCCAAATCTAAACATTTATTTCTTTAGCAAGAAACAAGGCACAGGCAACATGCAAAATTTTTCTTTATTTTCGCTTCAATACACATTCAATTATGGTTTCTAATAAGAACATTGCCGCATATTATGACCAAACCCTTAACCATTATCAAACCTGGTGGAAACTTGATGATGCTATGGCTGTTCATTACGGTCTTCGAGATGAAACTACCAAAAAATTTTCCGACGAGCTTCTAAATACCAACCGCATCATGGCAGAAATGATTCATCTGAAAGCGGGCGAACGTATTTTGGATGCAGGTTGCGGAGTAGGAGGAAGTTTGTTTTATCTCACAAAAAAATACAAAATAAGGGGATCAGGACTTACCCTTAGCGAGAAACAATTTCGTTATGCACAAAAAAGAGCCAAGGAACTTCATTTGGATCAATACGTCCAATTTAAAAAACAGGACTTTTGTCATACTGATTTTGCCGATGAAAGCTTTGATGTTGTCTGGGCACTTGAAAGCCTCAGTCACCTCCCAAACAAACAAGACTTTGCAAAAGAAGCTTTTCGGTTATTAAAACCCGGAGGACGACTAATCATTGCATGTTATAACCGTACTTTAAAACCCGATAAAAGAGGACTTATTAAAAAATGGCAAACTACATGGAGCTTAGACTCTATAGTAAGCACAACTTCCTACATCGAATTAATGGAAAAAGCCGGGTTTGTAGTGCTTAAAACCGAAGACCTCACAAAGGCTGCTTATCCAACGGCTAAACGTATGTACCTGGCTTCCCTCATTGGTATGTTGCCTTCTTTGATCTACAATGCTACCCACCAAACCAGCCATTTTGCACGCAGGCATTTTATGTCGGGAATTTATCAATATAAGGCTTTGAAAAAAGGCCTGTGGAAATACATCATTATCAGTCTGGAGAAGCCAAAATAATGACTGTCCGGGCAGGGAAAAAGATCGGTAAAATCATGGAGAAGAATAGGCAATATTATAAATTTGGATTGTATGGTTTTTTCAAAAACTTACGATTCTATGAATCCTTTCTCATCTTATTTTTCCTTGAGAAAGGAATCGATTATTTAAAAATAGGCTTGCTTTATTCCATCCGAGAGATCACGGTGGCATTGCTGGAGGTTCCCAGCGGACTTATCGCCGATGCGTTGGGGAGAAAAAAAACGCTGATTGCTTCATTTGCAATATACATACTGTCATTCATTAGTTTTTATTTTGCCCGGCATTATTTTGTTATGCTGGTGGCCATGGTATTTTTCGCCATAGCTGATGCCTTACGCACGGGTGTTCATAAGGCAATGATTTTCCAGTATCTAAAAAGCCGCAAGCAGGCAAACCACAAGACAGAATATTATGGACATACAAGATCGTGGTCGCAAACAGGATCTGCAGTTTCTGCCCTGCTAGCCGGAGGGATGGCCTTTTATTATGGCAGTTATAAAATCATGTTTGCCGCCTCGGTCATACCCTACCTATTGGATATGATATTAATCGGAACCTACCCTGCTTTTCTGGATGGAGAAACGCAAACACTGAACACTAAATCTGTCCTGGCACGATTCAAAATCGTACTAAAGTCTTTAGTAAAGAGTTTCAGAAGCCTTATTTTATTACGGTCGTTGACAAGCCTTTCGCTTCATACAGGTTATTATAAGGCTGTAAAAGACTACATCCAACCTGTAATTATGGGGCTTGCCCTTAGCCTTCCCATATTTACACAGATGAAAAACCAACAAAAAACTGCCCTGCTTGTGGGCATCATTTACTTTTTCATTTATCTACTCACTGCCTGGACTTCACGCCATGCGGGCAGTTTTCAAAAGCGTTTTCAAAATTATTCTAAGCCCATGAACCTGTCCATAATTACCGGGTTTATTATTGGGCTTTTAAGCGGGCTTTTCTTTTACGGGCAATGGTATTTGGCAGCGATTTTTGGATTTTTATTCATTATGATGATTGAGAACTTACGTAAACCTATTGGAATCGCCTATGTGGCTGATCAATCGGAGGATGAAGCGATGGCAAGCATACTTTCGGTACAATCTCAGGCTCAATCGCTTTTTGCAGCTATAGTCGCACTTGTCATCGGTTTTACCGCAAAGATTGCCGGACCTGGTATTGGCATTGCCCTATCAAGCATGATACTCCTCATACTGAGTCCATTATATCTTTTAAAACATCGAAAATAGATTATCCGTTACATGCGCTTACTTAAAGAGTTCTTCGATATTAGCAAAAGATAGCTTTAGAGTGAATAAATCATACATACGAGATACCATGAGTCATTTTTGTTGTACATTTAAAAAAAATTCAAGATGAAGAAACTCGCGCTGGCATTGGGAGGCGGTGGAGCTCGCGGGCTGGCTCACATCGGCTTTTTACGTATAATCGAAAAGGAAAAAATTCCCATAGCCCGTATTTCAGGTTGTAGTATGGGAGCGATGATAGGTGGAGCTTATAGCCTCTACCAAAATGTCGATACAGTTGAAGAGATGAGCTATCGGTTCATCGAAAATCCTTTGTTTAAAGAATTCAATTTTGATGATTTTGCCTCGATGGATGAGGGGGGTCATGATTGGAAAAGTAAAGCTGTTTTTGTGATGAGTCGTATTAAAGTCGGGCTATCACTATTTAAAACCCTGGGCAACACAAGCATTTACTCCGAGGAACTGGTAGACAAAATTTATGAACAATATCCCGATCATAAAATGGAGCTTTTACCCATTCCTTTTTCTGCAGTCGCCAGCGATTTAATCAGCGGAAAAGAAATTTTACTCAACAAAGGCAGCCTGCGTATGGCTGTAAAGGCAAGCTCAGCCATTCCTGGTTATCTTCCCCCCATAAAATACCGAACACGGTTATTGGTTGACGGTGGCGTAACAAATCTGGTTCCAACTCAGTACTTTAAAGCTTCTCCCCATGAGCTAATAATTGGTGTTGACGTCAGCCAACCCATTAAGGATTTTGGTGATTTAGATAGTGGAGTAAATATCATGCAGCGAGCCGAAACCATCAGAAGTTACCATTTAACCCAATTAAAAATGCATAACGCCCACAAAGTGGTCCAATGCAGAATGGGCGACTTATCCTGGGCTGAATTCAACAAAGCAGATGAGATCATAAAGTCGGGAGAAAAGGCAGCACGAAGATTATTGCCTTGGCTGCGTAAGAATATTGACTGATTGTTAGCCAAAGAAGTCAGCATTAAAATTCAATAAATACACCTTTGAGGTAGCCCGGGTGAAGGCGGTATATAGCCAGCGAAGATATTCGATATTCAGCAATTCTTCGTTTAAATAACCTTGCTCAACAAACACCACCGGCCATTGTCCTCCTTGTGTTTTATGGCAGGTCATGGCATAGGCAAACTTAATATGCAACGCATTAAAGTAGGGATCTTTTTGCATTTCAGCAATGCGTTTTCTTCGATTGGGAATCGATTGGTAATCTCTTTCTATTTCGTCAAAAAGCCGCTGCCTGTCATCCGCTGAAATGCTGGGGCCCGGAGCGTCCAGAGAATCCAGTAATAATTTAACCCTTAATTCTTTCTCTTCAGGATAATCAATCAAACGTATCTCGGCTTCTGCAAAATGAAAACCATAAATCTCTTCCAGCTTGTTCACTCTAAGTACCTCGGCTAAATCGCCATTGGCGATAAAACCTGCCTTTGATCCCTCATCCAGCCAGAAATAATTATTCTTCACTACCATGATTTCATCTCCGGCTTCCAAATTGGACTCGCGTTGCTGTATCTGACGGCGAATTTGTTGATTATACTGGTTGGCAGTTTTATTGCTTCGCGTAACCACAATACTATCGACCTCCCCACGCCCGGCAAAAGCTGTCTGCATTAATTCTTCCAACATATAACCATCTTCGATTATCTGAACATCCAGATGAAAATTCTTTTGAAAGAAAAAAGGAGCTGCAGTATCTTCACTGTTGATTTTCTCGCGTAATAAAGTTGCCGAAGTGAGGATACCTGAATCCAGTGCCTGACGCATAACCTGCGTCATCTCAAAGGAAAAAGCAGTCAGGTTAAATGCCGATTTTAGATAGTCCACATCCAAAGCCGGACTCAAGCCCAGTCCCACCGGAGGTAGCTGAGCAGTATCACCCACAAGCAACAGTCTGTTTCCATTGAGCATAAACACGAAAGAGATCAGATCGTCCAGTAAGCTGTCCCCTCCGGACATAGTCCCTTGATCTTGCGAATAATCACTGATCATGGAAGCCTCATCTATTATGAAAACAGTATTTTGCACTCTATTGACAGCCGTCACCATCTTCCTTCGCCCGTCTTTTTGAAGCACCGAATGGTAGATTTTCCGATGAATGGTGTGTGCTTGAAATCCGGTATATTGCGATAAAACCTTAGCCGCACGTCCGGTAGGAGCCAATAGGACAAACTTTCGACCCTGATGGTGCAAATTGTTGACAAATGCACTGATTAAACTTGTTTTTCCGGTACCTGCATAGCCTTTGAGCAAGTATAGAGGATTAGGCTTAATGCTTAAACCAAAAGCTGCCAGATGCCTGATTGCCGTCTCTTGATCCTGCGTTGGAGCAAAACCAAAATATTGGGAAATCCGCTGAATTTCTGTGTCTTGTTTTGTCATTATAGCTTAGAATGGATAACCAATACCAAAGTTTCCCACGACATCTCGCCAGGACAAATGTTGGAAACGCCACCGCTCCGTCATCGGATAGGCAGGATTTCGAAGAGGCACAGCAGCATCAAGTCTGAAAATAAAATAAGAAAAGTCAAGTCGAATTCCCATTCCAGCATCAATGGCTATTTCACTTGCAAAGCTATTCCACTGAAAATGCCCCCCTGGATAGGTATCCGTTTGATGGTAATTCCAAATATTACCCGCATCAATAAACAAAGCACTTTTAATAAATTGATAAACAGGAAACCGAAACTCCATATTCCCTTCTAATTGTATATCACCAATCCGTTCAAAGGCATCCTGGGTCTGAAATGAACCCGGCCCCAAGGTTCGAAAACGCCATCCACGCATACCATTGGCTCCACCGGCATAAAAGCCTTTTTCGTAAGGAATATCATTTGAATTACCATAGGGAATAGCCAATCCCAGTAAAGACCTCAGAACAAGTGCCGTACCGTCTTGATCAAAATGGATATAGTGTCTGTAATCACTGCTTATTCGGACATACTGCGAATAACGGATTCCTAAAATATTATAATATCCGCCCAAGGTTCGCTGGCTACCGATTATTTTGTTGATTCCATTGAGAAGGTTCCCGGAGCTTTCGAAATTTAGCCGGAGGTAATTAAAATTCCCAATGTGATGCGGTTTTTGATTATTATAAATTACACTATACTTTATTCCCACAATCATATGGTCGGAGTATTGCTCTTTTAAACGCTGATTGGTTTCATTATTCAAGATGTGTTGAAATTCAAGACTTGGGCTTACACTGACAAAATTTATATTCAGAGGAACAATAACGTGTTTTATCTTCGGACTCTGATTCCAGGAATATCCAATATCCATATTGGTAATTTTACGCGAATAATAGGGTCTACGCTGAAAATTAAAACCCATCCCAATGTTGGTTTGTGGATTACCCGGTATCCGTATATGCCGAAAAGGGAATAATGTCATAGGAAAGAAAACAGTGGCATCTACCCCTGCTTCAAAAGTGTTAAAAATACCCAATGCATTAACAGGTGCTACAATTGATGAATCAGGAGATAAAAAACCAATATTCTGAGCCTCAAAGCCACCCATTAAACGTAGGCGTAATACTTCTGCTCGTTTGAAAACATTCCGGTTGACAAAAGATAAAACACCATTTATTCCCAAATCACCATTGGAGTTCGTTCCCATTGTTTCCAAGGACAAGGTGTTTAATTTTCCGGTTTGCAATTGAATATTTGCATTCAAAAACGGAGTTGATTGCTCATTTTTCATTCCTTCAGATACTGTATCAAAAGTAATATTTACAACTTTCAAGATCGGATAATGAAACAATTTCTGGTAGGTTTTCTGAACATCATCAGCTGAAAATGGCAGCTTGGGCTTAATGAGAATAGCATTGTTAAAGGTAAATAAACTAAACCTTTTCTTCGGTAGGCATAGAAATGAATAATGATAAGCGGTGGTGTCTCCTTTAAAGTAAATAAGGTGTTCAATCGTATCGAAAACCTGTTGTTTCAGCGGATTATAATCCGGTATAACAAACACATTACGAACAAAATAACGGAGATGAGGTTTTGTAATCATTTGGTTGGGCTTATTTTCATCAGGAACCTCTCTTTCTCTGATGTCTACCAGAACCTTCATCTGCTTCTTGTTTAAATTGGTATCCAGCTCAAACTGAATGTAATTGCGATTAAAATCATAATACCCTTTACTTCGCAAATTATTTGTAATCCTGTCGCGTTCTTTGTCTAAGGTATAAGCATTATATATATCACCTCTTTTTATCAAACTGGTACTCAGGTTCCGGCTAATATAATATCTAAGTGTCGAATCAGGATATCGATACTGAATACTGTCGTATCTATAAGGCTCAGAAGGAGAGATGTGGTAGACCAGGTCAACAAACTTTCCATTTCTGATCACATCAAATGAAGCCTTGGAATGAAAGAATCCCAAGTCATTCATGTATTTTTTCACCTTACGGACATTTCTATCGGCATCACCGCTATAAAAATAAATAGGCTCTTCACCCAGGTTCTTATTTAAGAATTTTATTAGTATGCCTCCGGGATGTTCCTGATGGCGGTAATATAGCCACAATCTAAGGCGAGTGAAAAAGAGTTTTTTTTTAGTTTTAGGCTGAATATATGGGTTTATTTCGCTGGCAACCAATTGAGGATACTTATTACTACTAATCTGAAGTACCGTTTTTTTTACAATGAGAGATTGGGCAGGAATATATTTCTGCAAAGAGCATGACGAGAGCATGCTTATAAGCAACAATAACACGCCAACTATCCCAAACAAATATTTTTTCAAACTTATATGATAAATTGCAAAAATAAGAAAACTACACTAGGAATCTATCGCTATATAAGCCATGAATTTCTCAAAAAAATGTTGACATATTAAAATAAGAATGTATATTTGCATTCTCAAATTTTGAGGCCTTAAAAGGGAGCTTAGCTCAGCTGGTTCAGAGCATCTGCCTTACAAGCAGAGGGTCACTGGTTCGAATCCAGTAGTTCCCACAAAGCCATTCTTCGGAATGGCTTTTTTTATTGCCGAGGTTTCGTTAATTTTGACCATGTCATACCATTTTTACATCATTTTTTCCGATACCAAAAATCAGTATTATGTTAGACATTCGGCTGAGCTGACAGGACGTTTGCACAAACATAATTCAAATCACAAAGGCTATACAGGCACCAATAGTGACTGGAAAATAGTTTATTCCGAAGAATTTACGTCAAAAACCCGGGCTTATTCACGAGAGTGAAAGGTTAAAAAGTGGAAAAGCAGGGTGGCGATCGAAAGCCTGATAAAAAAAGAAATAGCATTACTCAGCCGGTTCAGAGCATCCCGGTTTCGATTGGGAGGGTCACTAGTTCTTCCCCAGGAATCCCTTTGGGAGAATCCGGTAATCCCTTAAGTGCTAATCCCTAGCTTCCCTGGCAGCAAAGAAATTCCATAACATTCAGTTGCCTTGTTTTATGGTTAAGATGACCCATTGAAATAAATAACTAAATTAGCCCCATTTGTAACAGTTTACTCCATTGCGTACACATTCTATTTATGTAATTTTTTTGCTTCACAAAATAATTTACAAAAAGCAGAAGGTTATTTAATAAAATGTTTAAGTTTGCATTGGATTAGTTTTTATAAACAAAACTTATTACTTTAAGCAAAACATATATAAACAGTTATAATCCTTAGTTTTTATTTATTTATCTTATTATTATGTCAAAAAAATTATTCGTTGGGAACATTGCTTGGACTGCAAGTGAAGATGATTTACGCAACATCTTTTCCCAACATGGCGAAGTTGAAGATTTAGTTATTTTAAAAGACAAATTCACCAACCGTTCTAAAGGTTTTGGATTTGTTACTTTCACTTCCGACGAAGATGCCGCAACAGCTATTTCTGAATTAAATGCATACAATTTGAATGGCCGCGAATTGGTAGTTAACGAAGCTAAACCCCCTAGAAAGGATCGTTACTAAACCAAGAAAAAATTAAAAACCCTTTCATTATATAACAATATACTGAAAGGGTTTTTTTAATTGTAAAAGTTTATTTCTTACAATCAAATTGTTTTTACCTATTGTCGCTCAATGGCATGCCGTATTGTATTTTGGTATTGTCGTCCCTGAACAAAGCGTATTTTGTGCCAGACTAAGCCCATGATGGCTGTCGGAGGTAGTATCGGCAAGCTATCAGACTAATACGCAAATCCCTAAGAACCTCAAAGTTTTTTTACAATTTTTAATCAATGTATGTATGTCCTATTGATTAAGACTTCTAAGCATTCATATATTGCTGAGTATAGAAACCTACAACTTTTATATTTATTTACTAAAGCGGTAAGAGAATTTCAATAAGAAGACATTGGTAGGATCAGCGCTGAACATATTTTGCATATTCGGTGCAAATTGAAACGTTCCATCTGTTAAAGAATTAGAACGTCCCTGAGCCCAAACCAGATAAACCGTAGACCCCGGCACAAATTCCCAACGGGCCACCAGATTTGAACGAAACTCCACAAAACTAAAATCAGGATTATCAACAGTAAAATCAACGCTTCCATTCCCGGTGTCATCTATCAAATATTGGTTCGTTGCTGCATCAAAGCTTATTTCATTGTCCGAATATCTATAAAACTGTTGATTAAATTTTGCTAAATTAGGATGTACAACCTTTTTAAAATCAAAATATTTTCCAGAGAACATAAACGGCTGTCCCCAAAACTCAATAGAAAAGTCGGGCGTTAAAGAAAAGTTAATTCGCAGGCTCATCGATAAGCTTTCCTGCTTGATACTCGAGACAATATATTTTGTACTTCCATTGTAACTTACATCCGACACATATATAAAACCTCTAAACGATTTATCATAATTAGGGCTCAGCGAAACTCGAAGAGAAGGGATAGGTTGATAGCTAATATTCATGCCCAGACTAATATAATGACTTTCAGCCTGATCTGCTTTAGAGACTGCAAAATATGATCCCAGCGATAATTTCTTTCGGTCATCAGATCCTATCCCCATGCCAAAATGCCACTGACCGGGTTTTAAGATAGCAGGTCCTCCACGCAACTCATGACGGTCGAGCTCGAAAAATTTTCGATTAATCCCGGCATAGAGAAACCAAAAATTTTTAAACTGCGCATTAAAGTGAATATTAGAGCCAAAAAGGGTATTTGTACCACCAAAATCCCAGTACGACCATTGTCCCATATTTAGGTTCATGCTCCGAAAAATACCAAAGGGTTCCCAGACAGTATAATTTAGCCATGCCACTTGCTTAATCATGTCAGTAACACGTAAATACCCCTGATCGTTCAGTTCCAAACCCGGACTTAAGGCTCCCGCTCGAAGGCCATAACGCCAATGCCCCCCGCCAATTTTTGCAAATTCAGCACTGGCAGCCGTACCCTGAATCAATCGTAAAGTAGTATCCAACTTCCGTACGCCATCAGGACGCTGAAATAAGCGTTGAGGTGCTATTTGTATGTCTGTGATAGCCTCTGTGCTTCCTCGAATGCTACTCCCGATAAGACGCATGCTAAAACGATATTCTTTGTCCTTCCAGAAGTTTTGAAAATCAATACCTCCCGTATAGGCAGCAGAGGGCAAATACGTCAGCGAACTATCTTTGATAAAACGGTTGGTTGCTGTGAACATTCCACCAATAATGGTTTTCCCTTTGTGGATATCCTTCTGTACCCTTACATTAAAATAATTGGTCATCGGCTCTATTCCCTGCTTACTACGGATGCCGGCACTATCTACGATGGCTTTTTCGTAATTGGTGAGGCTTTCAAGAATACCTATGGACCAGCCTTTCCCGGATTTTCCGGAAAGTTTAAAGGCTCCTAAAATTTTGGTGCCATCCGGCACCTTGGCGTATTCTCCCTCAGATAAATTTGGAGAATTATGAGGCTGACGACCTATGCGCCGTGAATAAAATAAATTATCCTGACCATTGTTTCCTCCACCTGCAAATAGTGGGAAATTGAATATATTGTTCCCTTCCACAAAAAATGGTCTCCGCTCCTGAAAATAGCTTTCAAAAGCCGACAGATTGACTTCGGATGGGTCGGCTTCCACCTGACCAAAATCAGGGTTAATGGTAAAATTCAAAGTCAGATCGTTGGTAACTGCAATTTTTCCATCCATCCCCATGGAATAACCAAGGCTGCTACCTGTAGCAAAAGGATTTCCTTCTTCTTTGGGAGATTTGGTGAAATTCCCCATCACATAAGGGGTTAGGGCAATTTCTCTTTTTGGATGAATATCGGCTATCCCTTTTAAAAGACCAAATTGGCTTACCCAACCGGAATTTTCTTTGGAAACCGGTTGCCAGACACTGGTTTCCTGCTTTCGAAACTCATTTCGAATAAATTGAAGTCCCCATACATGATTCTCAGACTTGGAAAATCGTAATTGTGAGAGGGGAATTTGCATCTCTGCTACCCATCCTTTGCTATCAATGGAAGTTTTCACATACCACACCGGATCATAGGTGATATCCATATTGTTGTCATCGGTAAACTTGGCATCAAACTTAACGCCCATGGCATTTGCAGCGAAAGCGAAAGCAGTGAGATTATCATGATAACTGTCGATGGCCACAGCTACCCAATCACCCTGTGACTGATCTCGCCTTGACAAACGTCTTTCAATTTTGTCAGGCTCAGTGTCATAACATCGAATTCCAACATAAATATTATTATCATCATAAAGAATTTTAAAAGCCGTTTTCTGAGAAGGAGGTTTATTGTTAGAGGGTTCAAATTGGATAAAATCGTCACCCCACGCTACTTCACTCCAGGCTTTGTCTGTAAGCAAACCATCAATGACCGGGGGTTTCCCTTGAAGCTTCTTTGCCCCATACGCTCTTTTTGGGATCTGACCAAAGGAAGTGACTGGTATGAATAAGCCTATTAGGATAATAACAAAAAAAAATGAATATGGGTTGCGATGATCCATAGTATTACTATCCCTTAGTTTGTATTGTTGGTCTATTTTGCTCACTTAAATTGAAGGATTCAGGATGTTTAGCACTAATTGAGACATAAAACTTTTCAATTTCCGGTAAATCTTTTTCATAATCTCCTGTGGGATAAAACAATGGCCCGATGCCCCCTTTTTTAAGTTTATAATCTATAAAAGCCAATACCAAAGGGAATTTAAAGTATGTAGAAGAAATCAAAAATTTCACATCCAATCGCAAGAATCGTAGAACAATAGCCGCTATTTTTCCCATTGTTTTAGATTGGGGGATTTACTTTTCCTTAGAAGATTTTGTCTTCTTAGGAAGGTTTAAATACTGCGGGCTCAGGTTAAATTTCTCAGGAAATTTTGCTCCCACGCCCTTATAAAAGTCTTTAATTTTTTCAAAATCTTTTGCATAATCACCACTGGGATAAATCAATGGGCCGAAAACCGCAGTCTTATTAGGATAATCTAATGCCGTGAGTAAAATGGGGACTCCGGCAGCAAAAGCAATAAAATAGTAGCCTTTTTTCCAATTAGTAACCAATGAGCGAGTCCCTTCAGGAGTGAGGGACAAATACAACTCATCATATTGCTTAAACAGATCAGCCAAGGCATCTACTTTTTTATTTTGTGCACTCCTATCAAGCGGAATACCCCCTAGTTTTTTCAACAAGCCACCCAAAGGCCAGAAAAAGGATTCCTTTTTAATGATCAAATTTATCTTAATACCCTTCGCCATGACAGAAAACATACCATATACATAATCCCAATTGGATGTATGCGGAGCTTCAATGATTACCATTTTTTTTACACCCACCGGCATCTCGCCCTGCATCTTCCAACCCAGGACTTTCAACATAAACTTCGAAATTTTTATCATGGGACAAAAGTAGTAATTTTAATTTTTTCAGATGAAGCATTAAAAACAAAAGGCAGCCTCAAAATAGTATGATGCTGCCTTTTGCGAAATGTTTCACGCTTACCAGATATAAGCTCGATCTGCCTTCGGAATAAATAATTTATCTCCGACTTTTATATGAAATGCCTTTATGAAAGCATCCATATTGAAAGGAGGAATATTCACACGGGCTTCACCTGGGCTGTGAACATCCGTTTTCAGACGTTTAGCCAATTCCTTAGGTCGTATGTTTTGCCTCCACACCTGTGCAAAAGCCATAAAAAAGCGCTGATCGGCAGTCAATCCGTCAATCGGCTTAGGATGAGTTCCATTGAGAGCCTTTTGGAAAGCACCATAGGAAATATTTAAACCGCCCAGATCGGCAATGTTTTCCCCCATAGTTAAAGCACCATTTACATGCAACGAATCAAGTACGGTGTAATGATCGTAAAGCTCACCGAGTTTTTCTGTTTTTGCTTTAAAGCGTTTGATATCTTCCTTCGTCCACCAATTGTTCATATTTCCATATTTGTCATATTTTCTTCCCTGGTCATCGAAACCATGTGTCATTTCATGGCCAATTACCACACCGATAGCACCATAGTTTACTGCATCATCGGCATCTTTATTAAAGAAAGGTGGCTGCAAAATCCCGGCAGGGAAAACAATTTCATTATTTGAAGGATTGTAGTATGCATTTACAGTTTGAGGAGTCATGCCCCATTCGGTTTTATCCACCGGTTTTCCGACTTTTTTCAAATTTCTATTGAAAGCAAAGGCACTGGCGTTCATGACATTCTGGAAATAACTATCCGGAACAATATTCAAAGCGGTATAATCCTTCCATTTGTCGGGATAACCAATTTTCACAGTAATGGCCTTTAGTTTTTCCAATGCTTTTTGTTTGGTGGTGTCGCTCATCCAATCCAATTTCTTGATGCGATCCGCAAAAGATGACCGCAGGTTTGCTACCAATTTCAGCATACGTACTTTTGATTCGGGCGGAAAATATTTTGCTACATATAGCTTACCTAGGGCTTCACCCATTCCACTGGAGGTCGTTCTCATCACACGTTTCCATCGTGGACGCATTTTCTCCTGTCCTGTCATGGTTTTACCATAGAAATCAAAATTTTGTTCCACAAAAGCCTTGTTCAGAAAAGGAGCGGCATCATTCAATAAATCCCACATTAAATAGTTTTTCCACTGTTCGACGGGTGTGTCCTTCATCAAGGCACTTACTCCTTTGAAGAAGCGCAGTTGGCTGACATTGATGTCACCGGGTTTGGAAAGTCCCAATTGGGAAAAATATAATTTCCAGTTGAAACCGGGGGCAATTTTCTGTAAATCAGCCAAAGACATTTTGTTGTAATTATTCTCAGGACTTCTGCGCTCAAGACGGGTAAAAGAAACTTTAGCCAATTTGGTTTCCAAGTCCAGCACTTGCTGAGCTTCTTTTTCGGCTATATCGGCTTTATCGCCTTTCAATTCAAACATCTTGGCAATATGCTGTTTATACTCTTCTCGCAGTTTTTTCGAGGCCGCGTTATCGTTCAAATAATAATCCACATCGGGTAGCCCCAGACCTCCCTGATATAAATTAGCAATTTCCATGCTGCTGTTTTTTTCATCAGCACCAGCAAAGAAATAAAATACCGGATGCACACCACTTTTATGCATATTGGCAATTTCTTTTTCTACCTCTTTTAGAGAAGTCAATTCGTTTATTGCTTTCATTTGTGGAGCAATGGCTTTAACCCCCAGCTTGTCTATACGGCTGGTATCCATTCCACTATTATAAAAGTCGCGGATTTTTTGTTCCACACTGCCATTTTTGGCATCTTTCTTTTTTGAAATCTCGTCCACCAGTGACTTCAATTGCTTTTGGTTGTTTTCATACAACACCGTAAAAGCACCATACTGGCTGTACTCAGGTGGAATGGGATGACTTTTAATCCAGCCTCCATTTACATACTCATAAAAATTATCACCCGGCTTTACGCTTTTATCCATATTAGCCGTGTCGATTGCGTTCACCATACTGGTCTGCTTTTTTTGTACTTGATTGCAAGCACCCATAGCAAGGGCAACAACTACAACCAAGAAAATTGATAACTGTTTTTTCATATTGGTAATTTTAGAACGTACAAATATAAGAAATGTGCGCTTCAAAATTCTATCTCTGGATTAAAAAGAAAGGGCGGGAAAATATCATGTCAACATCCAAATCTGCGTCCATTCCAGCAAATCGATTACCCTTTAAAATCATGTGCATGGATGACAATTTTTCATTGTAAAGTTGTACCGGAAAAAGCTCACCTAAAAATCAAGTTCAAGATTCAGTTTATCTTTGAGCTTTTTTACATTAGGATATTTCTCAGCCAACTCTTCAAAACGCTCTCGATCGGTATAGGCTTCATGTTTAGCATCCGAAGCCATAACCAATCCCTCCAGTGTGATCTGATTGTTCTTCAATTCCTTTTTCAAAAAATTAAGAAGGACTGAAACATTCAGTTTGTCCTGCTTGACAATAATATTTGGAACCTGATAGGTAATTTTTAAATTTTCCGTTAGCTGCGGGCTTCCCCTGGCAAGAGTCAAAACAAAGCTGGGGGATTGTTCTTTATAATCTTCAACAAAGTGCGCCCAGGCAGCTGCCAACTCTTCTTGCGTGAAAGAATTAGAAATTATGGGCTCCGGCTCTGCATCCGCTGCCGACTTCCCGGCCTTTAGTGCTTTCAAACTATCTTTAATAGAAATATTTCTGATGGATCGTCCATTTCCATTGGTAAGGCGGGGAACTTTTACCTTAGAGGCTGGTTTTGGAACAGGTTTTGGAGCAGGAGATTCCTGAGACGTGAAAGCAGTACTCTTTGGTTTTTCTTCCTGAGTGATATTCGGAGAAGCTTCCTGATTGCCAGACTCAGTCGGCAGAGGTTTCACAGGAGTTTCAGTAGCCTTTGTCTCGACATGCGTTTGAACGGCGGGAGCTGATGGCGTCTTCACGGAAGGAGTAGGCTTGGCAGCCTGATAAGCAGATGAAGATTCAGCTACATTATGAGGAATGGCCGTTACTTGCTGGTCGATAATTCCCAAATTAAGGGTGCTCAATTGCGTAAGCGCAATCTCCACATGCAGACGCTTGTTGTTGCTGCCTTTATAACTTAAAACATATTGATTGCAAGTTTCAAGTCCATTAAACAAAAAACGGGTGCTACAGGCGTTGGCTTGTGATTGGTAACGCTGCTTTAACGATAGAACGGCTTGCAGTAAAGAGGCCGTTTTAGGGTTTTTCACTACCAACAGGTTTCTGAAATGCTCATTAAGCCCACCCAAAAAATCCAAGCCGTCAAAGCCATTCTGCAACACCTCATCCAAAATCAATAAAAGCGATGAAATATCTGAAAGTAAAAGAGCATCGGTAACCTTGAAATAATATTCATAGTCAAGGATGTTCAGGTTCTCAATGACATTCTTGTAAGTAATCTTATTTCCGCTAAAACTAACTATCTGATCAAAGGTAGAGAGGGCATCCCGCAAGGCTCCATCCACTTTCTGAGCAATGATATGCAAAGCTTCTTCTTCAGCTTCAATCCCCTCGCTTTTTGCAACATAAGCCAAATGATTGGCGATATCAGCGACGCTAATTCTCTTAAAATCGAATATTTGACAGCGTGAAAGAATGGTCGGAATGATTTTATGTTTCTCGGTGGTAGCTAAGATGAACTTGGCATATGCCGGGGGCTCTTCCAGTGTTTTCAAAAACGCATTAAAAGCAGCTGAGGACAACATATGAACCTCATCGATGATGTACACTTTGTATTTTCCTGCTTGCGGCGGTATCCGCACCTGATCGACCAGGGCACGTATGTCCTCCACGGAATTATTTGACGCTGCATCCAGCTCATGGATATTGAAAGAAGCGTTCTCATTAAAAGCACGACAGGAATCACAGCTATTACAAGGCTCTCCATCCTCTGAAGGGCTCAAACAGTTGATGGTCTTAGCCATGATGCGAGCACAGGTGGTTTTTCCAATACCCCGAGGGCCGGTAAACAAAAAGGCCTGTGCCAAATGCCCGGTTTTAATGGCATTTTTTAATGTGGCCGTAATAGAATCCTGTCCGACAACCTGAGCAAAGGTAGAGGGACGGTATTTTCGTGCCGAAACAATGTAATTCTCCATGAAATATTTTTCGAGCTTCAAAAATAGCAATTTTAAGTTTGTCAGCTACAAAACAAAAAACCCGGACACATTGTATCCGGGTTCCCAATATTTTTTTCTTCCTATCCCAATTTATGGGCAAACTTGGTAATCTTTGATTTTAGGTTACCTGCTTTATTTTTATGAATAATATTTCGCTTGGCCAATTTGTCAACCATTGCATACAATAAAGGCATTTGCTCTTCGGCTTCTTTTTTGTCGGTCAGTGATCTAAATTTCTTCACTGCATTACGCACCGTTTTAGCATAGTAGCGGTTGTGCAGTTTTTTGGTTTCATTTTGTCTGATTCTTTTGAGCGCTGATTTATGATTAGCCATAATTCTAAATATTGTTATTTTACAATTGCTTTTGGGCGTGCAAAATTAAATAAAGTTTTAACATAAAAAAGTCTTTAGCAATTTTTTTGACTAAATAATCATTTACTGCAAAACGTGATGAGGATTTTTTCGTGAACGTGTGAGAAGGACTTTCACAAAAATTTATCAGTCATCAATAATGTAACCCAGGTAGTTTTCTCGATTAATAGTAATAAATGTTGAACGGGAATAAGCTTTCTTCCATAGTTGCGGAACCCGTCCAGTAGTATTTGGATTCCATTTTATTTCAAAAGCATTCAGACCCATATCAGACTCTTCAATCCAATCTATCTCCTGCTGACTTTTGTGTCTCCAGAAATAATTGTTTACAAACAGCCTGTGGTATGATTGGTATTTCACGCGTTCGCTGATGAAGTAATTTTCCCAAAGTTTGCCGATATCATCCCTTGAAGCAATAGGGCTGAAGTTTGAAATTATGGCATTTCTGATACCATTATCAAAAAAATACCATTTTGCTTTTTTGGTAATCTCATTGTCAAGGTTTCGGCTAAATCCTGTAACTTTTTGGATAATAAACACTTTTGACAGTAAATCCAGATAACGTTCCACCGTATTCTTACTTATCTGCAATTCTTTTCCGATTCCTTCTAATGATATTTCCGAACCAGTCCTGAATGCTATGATTTTTAATAAATTGACAATCTTACCTCTCTTTTTAATGCCTTCAAATGCAATAATATCCTTCAACAGATAGGCATTTATCAGGTCTTTTAAATACTCGATTTTCTCTTTTCTCTCCCGAAGGTGCATCAATTCAGGGTATCCACCAAATATCAGACGTTCTTCAAAGTTTGACAAGGTTGTGGGGTAATCTTCCATTGCAGAAAATTCCATTTGGGCCAGTGGAAACAAAAAATACTCAATCTTTCGGCCAACCAACGGCTCTCCGACCTGATTGTTCAAATCGAAAGAAGAAGAGCCTGTTGCCAGAATTTTAAGCCCCGGAATCGTATCTATCATTAATTTTAGTTTCAGGCCTATTTCAGGGATTGTCTGAGCCTCATCAATTATCAACAGTCGTTTTTTTCCCAATAAGCGTTTGTAATGCGCAGTACTTCCGTATTTTAGCAATTCTTCATGTTCAAAATTATCGCCATTGAGTAAAAGGTGTTCAACATTTATCCTTTCAATAATTTTTTTTATGAGTTCGGTTTTCCCAACGCGCCTGGCTCCGTAAATCAGGATTACTTTGTTTTTTGAAGATAAGTCCTTAATTACCATGTCTTCTATTGCTCTTCTTATGTATTCCATTGCCTTGTTTGGTAAGTTTCTTGTAAAGATACAATAAAAATTGATATTTCCGTCAGTTGGGTGACGGAAATGATAGTTTTTCCGTCAGTTGGGTGACGGAAATATCACAAATGGCACCACCGATGGCCCTAACCATCCAATCTTATTCTCGTTTACAATAAGGATAGCTTTAATGAATCATTTGTAACGCTATTTTTCAAAATGATACAGAATAATTTAAAAAAAATAGACATAGCATTGTAAATGCTGTTATTAAACGCAATTTGCAAATATAAACAGCTCGAGTTGAGGGACAACGCACTGATAAGCCTTTCTGATGACCCTGTCTGAAAGCTTGAGACAACCAATAGCAGTCAAGCTATAATCCACCTTTCAAGTTCTAGCCGACTTGAAAGGAGACCCCTTGTAGAAAACGTTGTCCTTTCAACTGAAAGGAGCCCCCCTTTCCATGCCAGGGATTTCAAATCCTCGATGCTATTCCAAGCAATTCTCCCATTAGCACAGGCTCATCTTCTTGGCTCAGTCCGGTGAGTCGCACCCGGTAGAATTCATTTTTCTTTAGATTTGTTTGCGGAATTAATACCGGCACATAATGCTCTCCATAACCGATGGCAAAGCCCTGTTCATCAATTTGTTCCACCAATACTGTCTGGGTCTTCCCGATAAACGATTGTCGATAAGTCAACGTCATCTCTTCAGAAAACTTTCGGATAATCTCCGAACGACGACCCTTTTCTTTCTCAGGAATCTGATCAGGCATACGCTCAGCCCTTGTACCATGTCGCAGGCTGTATTTAAAAGTATGAATATGTCCAAATTGGAGCCGACGACTCATGTCTATACTGTCTTGAAAATCATTTTCTGTTTCGCCTGGAAATCCAACGATAAGATCGGTGGTTACATTAAAACCAGGATACATATTACGCAATTTAACTACCAAATCTTCAAATAGCTGAGCCGTATACATTCTCCTCATTTTCAATAGAATATCCTCCGATCCACTTTGCAAACAAAGGTGTAAATGAGGGGTAAGTTTGGGGTGTCGGAATAATCGAAAAAAGCTATCGGTAAAACCATCGGGTTCCATAGAAGAAATTCGAAGGCGAAAATCGCCTGGTATTTCCAGGATTTGTTCTACAAGCTTTTCAAAATCCACCGGCCCATCAGTGTAGCGGCCAATATTCACACCGGTCAGTACAATTTCTTTATAACCAAAACCCACAACCTGCCTGATATTTTCATAGATTTCTTCCGCAGGTCTGCTTATCGCCCGCCCACGAACTTTGGGAATGATACAAAACGTACAAAAGTTATTGCATCCATCCTGAATTTTTATCATGCTTCGCGTATGCAAGGTTGTATCGGCAGCCTCATAGGCAAAAACATCTTTATTAAAAAAATCAGGTGACTTTACTTCTCCATGGAAAAAGGCGTCAACCAAAGAAGTGATGGCCGCTTTATGGTCATTGTCAACCACAAAATCCACTTTATCATTTTGCTCAAGTTCCTCTTTATAATTGGTGGCCATACAGCCTGTTACTATCTTCAATGCATCCTGGTGCAAGCGTGCCACCTGGTTCATCACTTGCTTCGACTTATGATCACTTTGGTTGGTAACCGTGCATGTATTTACAACATACACATCAGCTTGTTCATTGAAATCGACCACCTGATAATTCAACTTAGTGAACTCGGACACCAACGAATCGGTTTCAAACAGATTTAAACGACAGCCCAGTGTTTTAAAAGCAATTTTTTTCATGAGAAATCTTTAGTTTGCCGGACTAATTACCCGGGAATCTACCCTTTCGCCTTCCGTAGAGAAAGAGGCCGCTGAATGAATTTTTACTTTAACAAATTGGCCGATAAGATCAGTATTATCAGAGGGAAAGCGCACAATAATTTTGCCTTCCGTGAGCCCGGATAAATAACCGGATTTGCGATCCTTACCCCTCACCAACACATCCATGGTTTTACCAACCAACTTATTATTATAGCCAAACGAATGTATTATCAATTCATCGGTCAGAGCACGAAAACGCAGCTTCTTTTCATCTTTGGGAATATCATCTTCCCAACGAGAGCTGGCAGCTCCCGGACGTGGTGAATACTGAGCAATGTAAGCCATATTGTACTTAAACTCGGCAATGGCTTTTCGGGTATTTTCATGCTGCTCGTTGGTTTCACCTGTAAAACCCACAATAATATCTGTAAAGAGAGTGGCTTGCGGAATCAGTCGGCGGATAGTGGAAACGATATGCCGATATTGTTCAACTGTATGCTTACGGTTCATTCGAATCAAAACTTCATCATCGCCCGACTGAATGGGCAGATGAATTTGTTTGGCAAGACAATTGTATTGGGAAATCACTTCTATAATTTCATCTGACATATCGCGCGGATGAGGAGAGGTAAAGTAAAGCCAGAATTTCGCATCCGTTTCATTTCCATATTCACCAATGAGGCGCAGCAATTGTGCAAAGCTAACTTCTTCGCCGTTTTTATCAAGTCCATAGGAATTCACATTCTGGCCAAGCAAAGTAATAGACTTAAAACCGCTTTCCACCAGATGGTGCAATTCTTTCATAATTTCAGAAGAAGGCCTCGACACTTCCCTACCCCGAGTATAGGGCACAGCACAGTATGTACAGAACTTATTACATCCATTTTGAATGGGGATATAGGCTTCGAAGCCTGAGCCATATTTGGGGATGACATGCCAGAATTCTTCAATTCCTTTTTCAGGATTAAGAATCCCTCTTTTTTTGGGGGATAGCTCCACTTCATCCAATCTAAATGCCGCTTCATTCCTGGAGTTCAATACAGGGGCTTCCAATTCGGCCAAGCCATTATCAATGCTTTGCATCGCAGCAGGACTAACTATGCCATACTGATAAATCATATCAGGTAATGAAGGCAATTCGCTTATCGGGAAAACCAAATCAAAAATCTTCAAGAATTTCTCACGATCAGCGGGCAATACACAACCTGTAACAAAGGTGATCAGGTTCTTTTTATTCTTCCACTTATTCCACCTCTGAATTCTTGAATATACCTTATCAATGGCTTTTTGCCGTACCGAACAGGCTATAACCCCCAGTAAATTAGCCTCTTCCTCTCGATCAGTATATTCAAACCCCAATTGATCCAATACCTTTTGCACCCGTTCCCCATCGGAGATATTCATTTGGCAGCCCAGCTGAACAATATGATATTTCATTTTTTCTTCCTTAAAAATACACTTCGGCATGGAGGTGATCCTGTGGAATCCCTTTTTCCTCAAGTAAGTTCATCGCATCACGGATCATTTCGAAGTTTCCACAAAGATAACAATGCGTATGGGGTTCAATGGTATTTTGTTTAAGGTAATCGGTCAGCCTGCCATGAAAATCACCCTTTTCATCCCGGCTGGTGCATGCCACATAGCGTTTTGGCGCATAATGGGACATTTCGTAGGCTTCTTCAGCATAACGAATGCCATGAATTACCCGATAGTTCATTGTTGGCAAGCTCTTAATCATGCTGTGAAACGGCGAAATACCTGTGCCACTGGCTAGAAATAAAAATCGATTAGCGTTTTTCAAAAAATCGTCTTCAATGGTAAAGAATCCCAAAGGCCCTTGTATCTCAACTTCATCACCAATTTTCAATTTTTTCAGGTTTTTTGACACCATGCCCTCCTCCACTTCTTTAATCAATACTTCCAACAAATCATCATTCACGCCACTATATATCGAATACTCACGATGATGGATACTACCAGCTTTCCCTAACAATATATGTTGCCCTGCCTCAAATTTCAAGTTTCTGCGTTCAATTTCCAGCACATACGTTGAATTGGTCAGATCACGCACCCCTAATATTTTATGTTTATCGTTACTCATAATTACATTTGAATGTTGCTTAATCTTTTATTGTTCATTAGTATTTTGTGGGTAAGTTTTTGGGCTTGCAAAAGTAAACAAATTATTATAATGCTATAAATCAGAATGTGAATGATAATTATTTATATTTACAATATAAAGATGAAAGTACTATGAATGCTAACACTAAAGGAAATGAAAATGAAAGCTTAGTCCGAATAAAAGAAATCTTATTTGGTGAAGAGCTTAGCGTCCTTGACAAAAAACTCGAAGAGATTAAAACGGATTTTACCACCGCCATCGAAGAGTCAGGAAATCTGCATATCCAACGTATTCAGGAACTCAAAAGCCAACATGAATTGCAGCTAATGGAGATTCAACAAGTGATCGCAGGGCAGGCAAAACAGATGGGCATCCTAAAAGAGGTTTTTGAGAATAAACTTCAGTTGCAGAAGGAAGAAGCAAACAAGGATATTCGGCAAGGTCTTTCGGAATTGAAACAGGAGATGGAAACGCTGGACAAGCAGACTAAAGCTGATTATGAATCATTAAAAGCATCCATTAATGATCAACTGGAGGCACTGCATCAGAAAGGCTTAAGCAAAAAAGAAATGGCTGGGATGTTGGAGTATTTTGCAGCTAAGCTCAATGAAAATCCTGCATAATTCATCCTGCTATGACAGAACAATCCAAACAAAATAATTTCTTATCAAAAGCCATATCTCCGGCTCAGCTGAAGGAACTTCGTCAGATATTAACCGGTTACGATTCGCACGATCTCGAACGACTGAACAAGCTGATTCAAGATCCTGAAACTTTCTCGGAAGAAATAAGACTGTTGTTACCGCTTTCGATTCGGAAAATGGTGGAAAATGGTGATGTCAGCCTCCAAGATATTCAGCCATTAATGGAAGAGGCACTAAAAGAGAGCATTCAGAAGAACCCTAAAACCCTGGCCAACATCCTATTTCCTGTGATGATGCCTGCCATCAGGAAGGCCGTTTCAGAGGATATCAAGCAGATGCTCGATTCTATAAACACAGGTCTTGAACATGGGTTCTCGCCCAGTCGAATAATATGGCGTTTACAATCGGTTTTCAGTGATAAAACCTACACTGAAATCGTCCTTTCACATGCTTATATCTATCAGGTGAAACAAGTGTTTTTAATTCACAAAAGCACAGGCTTACTGCTGGCACAAGTTAACAACAAGGACGAGACTGACAATGCAGAGGCGGATATGGTTTCGGGCATGTTAACCGCTATAAAAGACTTTGTTCAGGATTCTTTTCAACAAGAAAACAGTGAATTGGATTCCATCACCTTGGGGGATTTCAATATATGGATCGAACAAGGACCCCATGCCATCCTGGCTGCCACAGTCGCAGGTAATGCACCTGCTGAATTACGGATACTGATGAAGGAAAGTGTTGAAGGCATTCATGTAAATTTTGCTTATGAACTGGAGCATTTCGAAGGAGACACTACCCCCTTTAGGATTAACAAAAGTTTTTTGCAAAATTGTTTACAAAAGGAAGAAAAACCCCAAAAGGCTAAAAAACCCATTGCCATCATATTAATGGGCTTGGTGCTGTTGGGATTTGCCGGTTATTGGCTCTACAACTTTTGGGAGAGCCAAACACGTTTCAATAATCTATTGATGGCCTATGAGAACACTCCCGGAGTATTCGTGAACAGTAGTGGAAAAAAGAATGGCACTTACTATTTTCGCGGCATGCAGGATCCGCTGTCCATCTTACCCAATCCGGTTCAATTTGGCTTTCAAACCAAAAACATCAAACTATCCTTCAATAAATTCATTTCCCTGGATCCGGAAATGGTTATCATGCGAGCACAAAGACTCCTTAGCCCCCCTGCAAGTCTAAAATTTCATTATACTTACGACACGCTGAAAATGGTAGGCAGGGCTGATGCTAATTGGCTGTCACAAGCTAAGAAAGAAGCACTTAAGCTCCCCGGAGTGCAACACCTTAAGATCGTATTAATAAAACCTGCTCCAAAACCAAAGCCGGGAAAGGCAAAAATCCTTGAGATAGAACATCAATTATTTACTTTTCCGTTTGGTGTAGATAAACTTGACAGCGCACAAACCGAAGCTTTCCACAAGCTTATCGTAAACACAAAGAATATCCTCGATTTTAATCTTAAGCAGGATTCTATACCTGTAATCCTCGTTTTGTCGTATACCAATAAGTTGGGAAATAAAACAGCCAATAAAAGAATTGCTCATGCACGGGCCATGCGCTTTATTGATTGGATGATAAAAGCAGGGATCCCAATGGAAACGCTTGTACCAAAAGTTGTCTTTATTGAGGAGAGAGAGAATCGGTATCCAGTGAGAACCGTCTCATTTAAAATGAAATATGTTAAACGTGAAAACCTATGATAAAAAAGAAAGTTAGCATGTTGGGCTCCTTTGCCGTAGGGAAGACCAGTTTGGTTCAGCAGTATGTTCGCAGTATTTTTTCTGAAAAATATCATACGACCATTGGTGTTAAAATTGATCAGAAAATTGTGATTGTCGATCACCAGGAAGTCAATTTGATGCTCTGGGACATCCATGGAGAAGATGACTATCAAAAAGTTAAACCTGCATATGTTATGGGTTCCTCAGCTTATTTCATTGTGATAGATGGCACTCGTCGCAATACAATAGAAACAGCACTTGAGCTTCAAGAAATGGCAGCAAAAGTTTCGGAAGGAGCACCTTTCATAGTACTTATCAATAAGGCTGATTTAAAAGAAGAATGGGAAGTTACCGAAACTGACATCCAGTCCTTGAAAGAAAAGGGAATGACCGTTATAACCACCAGTGCCAAAGATGGTTTTCAGGTAGAAGAAGCCTTTTTAAAATTAAGCCAACAGATGATGAAATAATAAGGTTATGAAATACTCCTTACCCGAACATATCATTGGCCATATTTTTAAAGAACTGCCTCCCTATGCAGGTTTGCTATGTCTTCAAACTGATTCGTTGGGAACTTTACTTTTCTGGCAAGGCTCATGGAAACATTATTTTAATATTCCGCCCAACAAAGGAGCCGACCTTGCCAAAATAATCCCATTTCTAGCTGGCATGTTTCCATTGAAAACCAATACACTTCAACTACAAAATCTTCAACTAAAGGAAAACTTATGGGTCGATATTCACCTAATGAAGGATAGCGACACAAGTCATTGGATTTTTGTGACCGACCGAAGCGAGGAAATCATAAAAATGCAAGGACTATTACAAAAAGTTAATGAACACCAGCTTCAAGTTAACAAGCCTAATCTCGATGAGCCGTGTGCAAATCCATTTGGACATCTTCATTTATTTCAAGTGGCTACTTTCGAAAAGCTTAATAATGGAACCTATAAATCCATAGGAGAAGTACCCGATTGGTTGATTACTTTAAGACCGGAAGTCGCCCAAAAAGGGGAAAACGTTCACCTGGGTGATAATTTCCCGTTTTTAGAAATTTTTGAATCAGAAATTAAAACATCAGACTCTATTGTTACTAACCACTTTTTCAACTCTGGTATATGGATAGAAGCCGACAGTCTGGGTAATGAATATTTCTTACGTGCATTTGCTACTTCTTTTGATGATACAGAATATCTACTGATCCGCATGTTAAATGACGATTTATTAGGCGAACAAGACACTATGCAAAAAGCAAGGGAACAGCAGCTTGCATTTGAAAATCTGGCGAAAGCCCAAAAGCAGCTGAAGGAACTGCTTGGCTATAAAGATATGTTTGTGTCTATAGTTACGCATGATCTACGTTCGCCTATTGCTTCAGTATTAGGAGCTACAGAAATGCTGACGAACGATCAGCATTTAATGGATCAACTTGACGATTTTACTAAAGAGTTGATGTTGGGTATGCGGGAGGAAATGACCCGTATGTTGGATTATAACGATAAACTATATCATTGGTCGAATCTGGAGTTGGGTAATTTTGAATTGGTAAAGGAAAATATTGAAGTCGACAAATTGGTAAAAATGATTGTTCAGACATTCAACTCAAAACTGAAGAAAAAGGATATTCATTTTAGCAGCACGCATCCACAAAACCTTAAAATAAAAGTTGATATTACATTGTTCTTACAAGCTTTAAACAATTTGGTTGGCAATGCCATTAAATTTACTCCCAAGGAAGGAAAGATTCAAATGCTGGTCGAACAAGATAAGCGGCATACGAGAATCACTATTTCTGATACAGGCGTTGGTATGGATGAAGAGAAGGCAGCTCATCTTTTCGAAAACACCATCAATAAGAGCACCCATGGCACTCAAGGAGAAAAAGGCTCCGCTTTGGGCCTGGGAATTATAAAGAAAATCATTGAAGCACATAAGTTTTCCATTCAAGCCCGATCAAAACCCGGCCTTGGCACACAAATAACCATAGAAATGTAAATGGTTTTATTATACTTCAAAGCCGACCACCTGCTAAATAGGACAGTTTATTCAAGCTACACTGAAAATAAGTAAAAAAAAATAGTCCGATTTTTGAATCGGACTATTTTTTTAAACGCTGCTTATTAATTATGGGTATAAATCAAACTGGCATTTCTATACCCAGATTTATCCATGTACCAGTCCGGATAAAGAGTTCCATCACTTTGAGCCCAGTCAGCAAAATGTAAGTATGCCTGGGTAATATCCTGCTTTTCGATAGGATAAGCAAAAACCACTGGAATATTGATGGCCCAAGGCAGGTTTTTATCTGTTTTATAATAAATTCCTGTAGCAGGATTACTGGCATCATCACCGACACCCAGCTGAGTCTTATCAGCTAAGTCTGTTGGGGGATCGTTGGGCAAATGCACCTCTACTCCTCGTTCCTGATTCACGAAAATAAAAGGATTAAAATTTCCAATATCCAAATCACTGTATTGAACCGCTCCTCCTGGTGCAAAGGCACCATTGTCATAAAAAACTATTTGCATCGCAATGGTATCTGGTTGGACATAAGGAGCCGCCAGCTCAGTATTAACACCAATACCTGTTCCCGGGTAAACCATCAATCGCCAAGAGTCATCATAAACGATAACTGTGGCTTTGGATTGCCCGGTTTCTAATCCATTGGAATTAAGGTGTATGATGCTATTAGAAGCCAAGTCATAGCCTGTTACACTAATGATCTGATCCGGAGAAACATTGGGTAATTGGAATCCAAATCCATTGTGGTACGAAGCACCAAATGCATAGACGATGAATGTAGCGTTAATGTTCTGCACGCGCTCCTGCTCATCTTTGGTAACATCTAAATCATAATTGATTACCAAATCGTTGAAATCATAATCTCCTTTATAAGGCCAAAGGTCTTCATAGGCAAGCGTGCCCGTATAATTAGCAGTAGTAGTTCCAGTTCCACCGGTGCCGCCTGTACCACAAAGGGCTTTATTTCCCTTACTGGTTCCTGCCATCAGAGTAAAATCGCCATAAGTATCTCCAACTTTAGGACTGTCATCACATTTGGTACTCAGTGTGGCGTTTTTAGAACCATCAACATACAAATAGAGCGTACTATATAATTTGCCGTCATGTCCGGAACCAGTGAAACTAAAACTGGCACCAGCTTGCACAGTTCCCGTGAATATTTGTTTTGAATGTTTCTTTTCCTTTACTTTAATTTGTGCGGCAGTAGAGCCATCATAACGTAAAGTTAATGAATTGAGCTGCTTGTCACAACCACACTCATCCACTGGTTTATCACAAAGATGCAAATTATCTTTGCTTGTACCATCCACTATGATGAAATCGCCATAGACATCACCTTTATAGAGATTTACAGAGCAACTGGTGTGAATAGAAGTATTTTGTGTACCATCTACATAAATATTGATAGTATTATCCATTTTATCGTCGCTTCCCGAACCAGTAAAAGTAAAACTATCGCCCGAAACTACCGATAATGGGCCAAATATGATCTTGTCATCTTTTTTCTCTTTCACAATAATAGTAGCAGAGCCTGTCCCATTATATTTAAGCGTAAGGCTACGCAAACCATTTTCACAACCACAATCATCACTTCCGCCTGTATGAGGACAGGTGAAATATCCCAGGTTATTACCATCGTCGAAATTCAAGTTAATTAGTTCAGCAGCATTACCAATCTCAGTGATGGTATATCCGCTTAAACCTCCTCCACCTAATGCTTTATTGGCAATTGTCAAAAAATCATCAATACTCATTCCATCAAAAGTGCCCAGGTTAAAAATAAGATCACCAAGTTTCAAGCTATTGGTACCGAGATAACCTGCCCGATCAAATTCTACATTTAAAATGGCCGCAACAATTTGTCCGCCCCAGTTTCCTGCCACCTTTTGATGGCTAAGGGGATTGGTATAACTTTGAGAGAGAACTTTGGAATTACCACCTCCCGGAAGGAAATCAGCGGCATCCTTGGAAGTTGTCAAATGAATGGTGGAGTGATCCTTATCTCCGGCGATAAGTCCACTGCTTTTAAAAACATCATTGAAATGGGTATCCCGAATTGTACCCGCGTTATTGCCATGTGCTTTAGCATGCCATCCGCCCTGGCTATAAGTCACAAAATTAGAAAGGTCACACTTAGAGGACTTTTGGCTTTTGAATAAATTATAATCGTAATACACATCACTTCCCACACCCGCTATCACAGGTTTGTATTTGTCACCGGCACCATAAACCAATTTCACCATATTGTAGGTGGAAGGAACCGTAATCTTAGCTGAGACATTACCATTGGAGGGATTTGCATAGCCAACGTATAGCAGGCGGCTATTGTCAACAGAATACACCTTCAGGGTTTGTCCTTTGTCATCAGCAGGCAAAGCGACGTTGACATCAATTGTTTTTGTTGTTTTCCAGTTAAAATTGGGGTTAACCACCAAATCATTCATCGATGTAACCGGTTTGTCGTTTACATTCGGAATAGGCTTATTGCAGCCCATCGTCATCATTCCCAAAAGGAAGATTGTAGCTATAGTTCGTGTTGTTTTCATAGTATTAAGATTTATATAAGCCATTCTCAGTTCAAAAATATCAATTAATCGGACAAAAGATACAAAAGTAAGGTAAAGAACGAAATTCATTAATAGTTCTTTTGTCAATGAATGCGACCTTTTTTTACGCCGCTCCTTTTCTATTATGAATGCAAACCAATAATTGTAATGTAAAAACCGGCAAATCAGTTGGCTTTTTCATGGTCTTATGAGTTTAAATTCAAAAGGTAGAAAGAAAACTTCGTGCCAAAAATTAATTCACCACTCTAATATACTGATATAATTATACTTAACAATAATTCTGTATAATAACAGAGCACCCGAATTTTTGAAATTATTCCCATTTCAGGAAAATTATTCCCACATGAGGAATGGAATACGGCTATAATACATAAGAAAAATAAAACCAGCTACTGAATTTGATTAATAGGCAGATTGCTGCGAAGGAGATGAGGAATTAATTCAGCAAAGAATAAGTGTTTTCACAGAGCCAATAAGTAAACTACTGCATATCTCTCCTAAAACAAGGCTAGACTGAGGCTGAAGAAAAATTGTGGAAAAAATAAAGCCCCATAGGCAGGGGCTTTTGGTAGTCCGTACGGGATTCGAACCCGTGTTACCAGGATGAAAACCTGGCGTCCTGACCTGGCTAGACGAACGGACCATTGGTCATTTTGGAGGTGCAAAAGTAATAAATTTTTCTTTCCGGCAAATATTTTCTGATGTTTTTTGAAAATTATTAATCCTCCATATTCTGATCAGAAAAAAACTTAAATCCCAGGCGTTTTCCAGTCTTCAACGCCATGGTGTTGATGGTGTTTTTCATTTCATCAACAGTAAGCAATGTAACTTGTTCATAAGGTGGAATTAATAAATCAAATTGAAGGGTATATCGGATGGCCGATTCAATAATTTGATTCACGTTCTTTGTTTCGATTTTATGCCGGCGGAAGTTATTGTAGTGAAATCCAAGCTCACTTTTTCCATCAATAAAATAATGCTTTTCACGATTCACAAAAATTCGCCCAATGAGGTAACCGAGATCATTTACCCGATTATATTTAAACGAATCTGAAAGGAAATTATAAACATGAATAATTCCACAATACGAACGGCTGGGATCATCTTTTATATAGTTGGAACGCATCACATTATGGTCACGAGGAATTTCGAAAACATTGGAGTGCATCATAAATATCAAGATATCGCCACCAAATTTTAGTGAAAATTCAAAATCACTCCTTTGCTCTACCTCCAAGGGAATAATAGCTTGCAATTCATCTTTCCCGGAAAGAGAATTGTATTCGTTTACAATCTGGTTAGCTACATCATTAAAAACTTTGAAAGACTCTAATGTTGCGGTATAAACCTCCTGTTTCATTACTGATTTTTCTATCAGCTCCTTAAAAAGATCCTCATGCTTTGCTTTGGCTGCTTTCATATCTCCCAAAATTACTCAAAAATAAAAGAGAACATAAACACCTTGGAATGAAGTTGATTAAGACTGCCCGAATATAAATCGTTTTCTTTTACTATCAAATTATTAAGGCCATAGGCCATTTTTAATTCTACGCCCAATTTAAAGTAATTGGTATAAAAATCGAAGCCTGCACCAGCCACTAAAGCAAGGTCATGTGATTTTAGTTTTATTGTTCCCGGCCCCAGATTCTGTTTTGTCTTTTTAGCAGCGGATAGGTCGATGGAATAGTTGGCACCACCAATAAAATAAGCCCCCACATTATTATCACGCCATGATCGAACCTTCAACAGAAGAGGAAATATCACGTAAGTAGAGTTGATTTGTTTGGTGACTGTTTGGAGATCATTCCCTTGATTATCTAGGAGGGGAAGGCCGTTTTTATATGCTTTAATGTGATAGATCAAACTTCGACTTCCAAAAGATAAAGTAGGAATAAACCGAAGATCCAGATAAGTGCCCAAGTGAAGATTTCCTAAAATTCCAACCGAAAACCCGGGGGCTCCCGTTTCATTTAGTGAATAAACGAATAAAGAATCGGCAGAAATATCCGGTGACTGATCATGTGTCCATCTGATACTGGAAAGATCTGCCACAGGTTTAACTGAGAAAAGCATTTCGGTTCCAGCCAATACAAACCCAAAGTGATAAGGTTCATCGTTATAGCCTTGCAGGTTCATAACATGCGATTGTGCATACGTTTTGCCCAAAAACAAAACAAAAATCAAAGCAAAAAGAAGTGATATGGTTTTTTTCAATTAATTCAAATTTACTTAATAACGACGGGTTTAAATTTATAGTATTTAAACCACCAAACTAAGCTCACTTTGAGGCGGAGTACAGCGTGGCTATCCCAAAGGTCAATCGTTGTTGTTTTGGATGAATAAAACCTGCAGTTTGCATGGCTTTCATAAATACATCCCCCTCGGGGAAAGCAGCAACAGAGTTTGGCAGATAGGTGTAGGCGGAGCTGTTTTTGGAAACCATTTTTCCGATAGTGGGTAATATGTAATTAAAATAAAAGCGATAAATATGCTTCATTGGGAAAGCGGCAGGTTTTGAAAACTCCAATATGGCCACCATTCCGCCAGGCTTAAGCACCCGTTGCATTTCTTTGAGGCCTTTGGGAAGATCTTCATAATTCCTCACACCAAAAGCTACGCTCACTGCATCAAAGGAGTTATCCTCAAAAACGATGGCTTCCGAATCACCAAGTTGCAGCTCTATCAAGTGTTGCAAGCCACGGTTTTGCACTTTCACCCGACCGACCTCCAGCATCTCTGCGGCAATATCGATTCCAATAATTTTTTTAACCGGAAGTTTTGCCAGTTCGATGGCTAAGTCGCCGGTGCCGGTGGCTACATCCAGAATTTTATCAGGATGTCCTTTCCCCAGCAATCTACGTACTTTTTTTCGCCAACTTTTGTCAATATTTGCCGAAAGCAGGTGGTTCAACAGGTCATAACGTGGTGCTATGTCGTTAAACATTGTCCGAACCTGTTGCTTTTTTCCTTTGGATTGATGATTATTTGTCATGATTCTTATTCAGTAATTAGAAGTCGTAAAGCTTCCCTTAGAAGCTGATCTTTATCGATAGGGACAACCCCCACTTGTTCACAAACCTGCCCTCCGGCCAAATTCGACAAAGCAGCAGTTTCCTCTGGAGCCAGGCCGTTAGCAAGACAGAGAGAGGCCACGCTGATCACCGTATCTCCGGCCCCAGAGACGTCAGCAATATTTCTAAAATGAGCTGGTATCAGTTTACTTTTCTTCTCACCCTTTTCCTTCCAACAAACAAAAACACCTTTTTCTGATAAGGTACTTAAAACAATGGATGCATTTTGTTCATCTATAAGTTGATCGGCAGCTTGGCGCAACCTTTCCTCATCATCAGGAAGTCTATCTAAATAAAGACCTTCTTTCAACTCCAATAGATTAGGTTTCATCAAAGTAATGTGGTGATAAGCTTGGAAATTGAGTTTTTTAGGATCTACGGTTATCGGAATGTTCCTGCGGTTGGCTTGCTCAACAACAAAGTCGATCAATGCCGGCGAAATGACTCCCTTATCATAATCCTGAAAAACAATTACATTAATAGCGTTTGTATCTAAAAGGCTTTCGATGCGCTTACACAAGAGGTCAAACACATCAATGTCGAGCATGCGGATAGTCTCATCATCCACACGAAGCATTTGTGTATTGTTTCCCAGAATCCGAAACTTTGTAGTTGTATGACGATGTTGGCTTTCGATCAGTCCGGCATCGTTCAAACCGGCATTTTGCATCAGCCGCCTAAGATGTTCTCCATTCGCATCCTTACCTACCACCGAACACATGATCGTTTCAGCACCCAGGGCTTTCAAATTAAGTCCCACATTGGCAGCGCCACCAAGGCGATCTTCGCGCTTCTCCACCAACACAACCGGTACAGGAGCTTCAGGTGATATCCTATCAACATGACCCCAGATATAAGAGTCAAGCATGACATCACCGATAACCATTACCTTTTGTGTTTCAAATGATTGAAACAGATTAACTAAGCGTTGAGCAGTAAGGTTCATATTAAATCTTTATCTATTTAAGTTTTTCCAATGCCGTTCGCATTCTATTTACAGCTTCCCTAATTAAGTCGGAGGAAGTGGCATAGGAGATTCTCACACAAGCCGGATCGCCGAAGGCGTCACCGGAAACCAAAGCAACATTGGCCTGGTATAAAAGAAACATACAAAAATCATAACTATTTTTTATCTGAGAATCGCCATCGGATTTTCCAAAATAACTACTTATATCAGGAAATACATAAAATGCACCCTCCGGTCGATTAATTATTATTCCTGGAATTTCGGCGAGCATGTCCAAGAGCATATCCCGACGATTTTTGAAGGCCGAAACCATGGAATGCAGGTATTCAGACTCCTGAGGTGGATTTTTCACAGCGGTAAGCGCAGCCATTTGCGATATACTACCGGCGCCGGATGTATATTGTCCTTGAAGTTTCGCACAAGCATCAGCAATAAACTGGGGAGCAGCAAGATACCCAATTCTCCATCCGGTCATGGCATAAGCTTTAGACACTCCGTTTACCACCACTACCTGCTCTTTGACGGCATCGACACTGGCAATGCTCACATGTTTTCCGGAAAAATTAATATGTTCATATATTTCATCTGAAACAATCAAAATATCAGGATGTTTTTTGAACACTACTGCCAAGGCAACAATTTCATCGTAAGTGTAAACCGTTCCTGTTGGATTGGAGGGAGAATTGAACAAAAAGACCTTGGTTTTGTCAGTAATGGCAGCTTCCAGCTGAGCCGCAGTCAGTTTAAAGTCATGTTGAATATCAGTAGGCAAAACCACCAAATTGCCCTCAGCGATTTTGACAATATCGGCATACGAAACCCAATAAGGCGCGGCAATCAACACTTCATCTCCAGGATTGAGGACAGAAATAAGCACATTGGAAAGCGATTGCTTGGCACCATTCGAAACGACAACCTGACTGGCATTAAACGTAAGCCCGTTATCTCTTTTGAGCTTATGGGCAATGGCTTCCCGCAATTCTTTAAATCCGGCTACAGGCGAATAATGTGTAATGTTATTGTCGATAGCCTCTTTTGCCGCTTCTTTCACCTCTAAAGGGGTATCAAAATCAGGTTCACCTATACTTAGCGTAATAATATCACGTCCTTCGGCCTTTAGCTCCCGGCTCAGTCGGGTCATTTCCAGGGTAGCTGATTCTGAAAGGCTTTGAATGCGTTGAGAGAGTATGTTTCTATTCACTTGTCCTTTGGTTTTAGAAAGGCAAAGATAATAATTCCATCCAATTCTCCGCGCTAATCTGGCTCATTGTAATGTGAATTCGATGAAGGATTAGGCTTCTTATTCATTTAGTCATTAGCTTGAAAAAACCTCACTAAAGGCCGATTAACCATCAATATGAAGGGATCTTTGATATCATCATAATATGGAGATCAGAACATTGTCTGAAGAGCGGAATAAAGGCATCATTTCGTGATTTCCGGCAAAGCTTGATCCCAACAAATTATTGAAACATCCAGGCATGCTGATAGACGCAATATTTCAAGAAATCAAAAATATGTTGTTATTTTGTGTAAAATTCGAGATGCAAGACTTAACAATGATAACTATCTGCCTTTCTTTGACCTTGATAATCATATTGGCGGTTTATGGGATGCTAAAATCATTCCATAAAACAAATCAAAAACAGTTGAGTCTTCTGAGAGAGGAGCTAATACGCGCACAAGACAAAAGTGAAAATATTCATAATAAAACCTTGGTAAGTCTTCGGCTCCAGGCTTATGAACGTATGGTTTTGTTTTTGGAGCGTATCCATCCCAACAATTTAATCCCACGCATGGTAATCACCGGTCAAAACATTGCCACCTTCCAGTCAGCCCTTCTCCAAGTTATTCGTGAAGAATACGAGCACAACCTTTCTCAACAATTATATGTGTCCGATTTGGCTTGGGAAAGTTGCAAGGCAGCCAAAGAAAACATCATCCAGCTGATCATACAATCTTCATCAGCGTTTAAGCCAACAGACGATGCCGCCATGCTGGCGAATAGCGTCTTAACAGCCGGGCTCAATAAAGAAAACGATCCGCTGAACAAGGCCTTACAGCTTATGAAAAAAGAAATCAGACAACAATTTTAAATCCATGCTGAGACCCAACGACATAGAATCAGTGGTCATCATAGGCTCAGGGAATGTAGCAAGTCATTTAGCCGTGGGCTTGCATAAAAAGAAAGTTCGGGTTTTACAAGTGCTGTCAGTCCATGTCGCTCATGCAGACGAACTTGCTCAAAAAGTTGAGGCACAGCCTATTACCGATTTAAAAGATCTGGATATGAATGCTGATCTTTATATTTTGGCGGTTCCTGATGGCAAGATCTCCGAAGTAGTCTCCCAGCTGCCTGTATTATCAGGTTTGGTAGTACACACCTCCGGATTCACCTCCCTAAATATCCTGGAAAAGTTTGAACACCATGCTGTCTTTTATCCTTTGCAGACCTTCTCCAAAAGCCGTGAGATAGCACTCTCTGCAATTCCGTTCTTTCTGGAGGCCTCCGATGATATCAGCCTGCAGAAGTTGACAGAACTGACTCATAAGCTGAGCCCCATTGCCATTGCTATGGATAGCCAGCAACGAAAACGTCTTCATTTGGCCGCTGTTTTTGTGTCTAATTTTAACAATTATCTTTATTTATTGGCCGATGAATTTCTACAGGAAGAAGGCATGGATTTGCAATTTTTGCAGGCACTGATTACCGAAACCGCTGCCAAAGTAAGTGAATTAAGCCCGGAAGAAGCACAAACAGGTCCGGCTCGGAGAAACGACGGGCAGACCTTGGCAGCCCATCTTCAACTATTGGAAGGAAAAGAAGAAATTCGCGAATTTTATCAACTATTTAGTAAACATATACTCCAAAGATATCATGAGTAACTACAAAGCAGACCTGGCGAAGGTCAATACATTTATATTTGATTATGACGGGGTTATGACCGATGGAAAAGTGATATTGCAACATGACGATCCACCATTGCGTACAGCCAATGTTAGGGACGGATATGTGTTGCAACTGGCCGTGAAGCTGGGCTATAATGTAGTGGTCATTTCAGGGGGCTTTTCCCGTTCGATGGACAATCGTTTTACCACCCTCAATATCAAAGATGCTTTCACCGGGGTTAAGAACAAATTGGAAATTTTTGATTCTTACATTTCGGAACGAAACATCAACCCCAAACAAGTGGTTTATATGGGTGATGATATCCCCGATATGCGTGTCATGCAAAAAGTTGGCGTACCGGTTTGTCCGGCCGATGCCGTGGAAGAAATTAAAAACATCAGCGTTTACATCTCCGATAAAAAAGGCGGAGAAGGTTGTGTACGCGACATTATAGAACAGGTGCTCAAGGTTCAGGGGAAGTGGCTTACCGAAGAGGCTTTTACCTGGTAGGGGAGGAAAGTGCCTAGAGTATTTGGAGTTTGAAGTACTTAGAGTTTAGAATAAAGTTGAATAGAAAACCTTTTTAAATAATATGTCATGTAAGTAACATCGGAGAGGCAAACAACTTTAGGCACTTTAGAGCACTCTAGCACACTTTAGGCACTAAAGTTTGAAGTACTTAGAGTTTAGAATAAAGTTTAATAGATAATCTTTTTAATAATATGTCATAAAAGTAAAATCGCAGAGGCAAACAACTTTAGGCACTTTAGAGCACTCTAGCACACTTTAGGCACTAAAGTTTGAAGTGAGTAATGGAAAATAAAACAAATAATACCTATGATAAAATCATTTTTTAAACTCATCCGTTGGCTTAACTTGCTGATTATCTTGATGAGCATGTTTTTTTTGCTCTTTTTCATTATTCGGCCGGTTTTGGGGACAATAAATGCGGCGGTGGGTTTAAGTTCGTTTCAGTTTGGACTGCTGATTATCGCTACGCTATTCATAGCAATCGGAGGATATATCATTAACGACATCAAAGATCAGGAAGCAGATACCATAAACAAACCAGGTAAAAATACCGTCGGAAGTGTTTTTTCGATAAAACAAGCCAGCGTATTGTATATGGTGTTTACTCTAATCGGCATGCTTGCCGGCAGTTATTTATCCTTCGCTTTACACCAAGGTCAATACTCTCTTGTTTTCATCTTCACGGCCGGCTTGCTATGGTATTATGCCGCCAGATACCAATGCCAGGCATTGGTTGGCAATGCAGTAGTGGGATTTTTAAGTGCTTTATCCTTTGGCTTGGTATGGTTGTTCGAAATATTCGGCATGCAGCACCACCTGGAAACCTTATCCATTCATCAAAATGGCCTAAGCTTAACGAATCACTTGGTCTTTATTTATATGGGATTTGCTTTTATGGTGAGTTTGTTACGCGAAATCGTTAAAGACATTGAAGATGTCGACGGTGACGAACGTAGCGGCTGTTTAACTTTTGCTGTGGTCTACGGCATCCCTAAGGCAAAGACATTTGCCGTAGTTGTCAATCTGTTGGGCATGGCAGCTTCAATCTGGTTTCAATGGTTTTTTCAGGAAAAAGGAATTATGCTTTTGTTCTGGTTTTTCTTTTTGATAGATGCTCTTTTTATTTATATTTTGGTAGATCTGATAAAGGCACACAGCAAATCAGATTTTGGTCACTTATCTCTTTGGATAAAAGTCCTCATGTTGGCAGGAATTTTATCCATGGCTCTTTTTTATTTTAATATTTAAGCCATGTTGGTCGATAAATTAAAAGATTACGACATTCTGTTGGCTTCTACTTCTCCCCGTCGCAAGCAATTATTAGCAGAAATGGGGCTTTCGTTTCGAACCCTAAAAAAGGCTGTGGAAGAAAAATTTCCCGCGGGCCTGTCCCCTACTGAAGCGACTGTATATCTTAGCCGATTGAAGAGTCTGGTATTTCATAATGACGAATTAAAGGAAAATACGCTACTTATTACTGCTGATACCATCGTTTGCCTTGACAGCAAAATCCTGGGGAAACCAAAAGATGAAAAGGAGGCCAGGGAAATATTACAACAGTTATCGAGTAAAAAACACGAGGTGATCACCGGCATCAGTTTACGGATAAAAGATCGAATCCATAGTTTTTTTGCTACTACAGATGTGTATTTCAAAAGCCTTTCGAATGAAGAAATTAACTATTACATAAAACATTACCAACCTTTCGACAAAGCAGGTGCTTATGGTATACAGGAATGGATTGGCCATACCGCAATAGAAAAAATTGAAGGTTCATATTACAATGTCATGGGTTTGCCTACCTACCGATTATATAATGAATTGGAGTCTTTTATTGATGGGCAAAATAAAAATACCCTCTAAGAATAATTTTTTATACCGTCTTCCTATTGCAAAACGTCCTTCACTTGCAAAACCCTCTTATCTTTGCGAAAGATATCTCATGTACACAGGGAATCAACTCATAATATGCAAAATAAACCCCTCATACTGATTACTAATGACGACAGCATCCATGCCCGAGGACTGCACAAGCTGACAGAAATTATGCTTCGATTTGGAGAGGTAGTGGTTGTTGCCTCCGAACAAGTAATGTCGGGCATGAGCCATGCCGTTACTTTGAAGACGCCACTCATGCCAAGGCTAAGCCGTGAAGAAAAGGATTATAAAGAGTATCTCACCAATGGTACGCCTGTTGATAACGTAAAGCTGGGCAAACATGTGCTGCTTTCGCGCAGACCCGACCTCATTGTTTCAGGCATTAATCATGGCTCAAATGCAGCCATCAATATCGTTTATTCAGGAACAATGGCTGCCGCGATTGAAGGAGCCATTGATGGCATTCCTTCCATTGGTTTTTCGGTAGACGATTACAGTGCAGATGCTGATTTTAGTCATGTGGATCCTTTCATAGAAACGATCACACGCAAAATATTAAAAGAGGGTTTGCCCGATGGTATTTGTCTGAATGTCAATATCCCGAAAAAATCGGAAGTGCCCATTAATGGGATTAAAGTAGTACGACAGGCAAAGGCACGCTGGGAAGAAAAATTCGAAGCCCGCACAGATCCTTTTGGAAGAAAGTATTTTTGGATGGGGGGCAATTTTGTAAACGGCGACCCACGTTCTGATACCGATGAAAAAGCCCTTGCCGAGAATTATGTTGCTGTGGTTCCCGTTCAATTTGATTTCACAGCCAATAAATGGTTAGACCAATTTAATTTTTAAACGATGAATCTGCTAAAACGCGACAACTACCTGCTTGGACTAGCCTTGGGAGTATTGACACCCCTTCCTGTTTATGGCTTTTTTTTCCTATTAGACCTCCTATTGAAGAGTACCGGGATCTGGCACGGTCTTCCAAAACCTGAAAATATTTACCTCCTCAGCCTGGTTGGTAACCTGATACTGATGCGAACCTATTTCATCAAATTTAAGTTAGAAAAAACTGCAAAAGGAATTTTACTACTCACCGTCATCCTGGTCACGGCATTCTTTTATTTATTCGTGAAACTCTAATTTTAAAAGCAAAGCGAATTAGAATTTGTAAGTTGAACGAATCCCGATAGCGCAGCGTATCGGGATAAATGAGTATATCCCGCCAGCCGATCATGCTGATACTCCGTCCGCTTGAGACGGGGTAGTTCATTTTTTCACTAACCCAGCTTTCGGGCAAATTGACAGAAGCTACAAAGGGATCAAGCAAGGGTATTTATCCTGAAAGTTTTGATAATTTAGCAGTTTACATCGAAGCATGAAATATTATATCATAGCCGGAGAAGCCTCTGGCGACTTACATGGCGCCAATTTGATAAAAGCCCTTCAGAAAAAGGATGCTCAAGCCACATTCCGGGTGTGGGGTGGCGATAAAATGGAAGCGGCAGGTGGCCATTTGGTGAAACACTACCGCGACCTGGCTTTTATGGGGGTTTCAGATGTCATTCTCAACTTAGGGACAATCCTAAAAAACATGGCCTTTTGTAAAAAGGACATCCTGGACTATCAGCCGGATGTTCTCATTCTTGTCGATTATCCCGGTTTCAATCTTCGGATGGCAGAATTTGCACATAAAAAAGGTTTCAGGGTTGTTTATTACATCTCTCCTACTATCTGGGCATGGAAACAATCCCGAATTCATAGCATCAAAAAATATGTGGATCGGATGATTGTCATCCTACCTTTTGAAAAGGAATTCTATGCTCGTTTTGATTATATGGCCGATTTCGAAGGGCATCCCCTACTCGATGTAATGGCGGAAGAAAAAATTATCGATAAAGAAAGCTTTTATAAAAGAAATCATCTTGGCAATAGACCCATCATTGCTGTACTACCAGGTAGCCGGACTCAGGAAATCAGGAAAATGCTGAAAACCATGTTGGATTTGGCCGTGGACTTTCCCGATTATCAATTTGTTGTTGCCGGTCTTTCTTCTATTTCACCAAACGTTTATGGCCATCACGGAAGTGCTCAAATTGTTTACGATCAAACCCATCAGTTGCTACATCACGCGGATGCTGCACTGGTTACTTCGGGAACCGCAACACTGGAAACCGCCCTCATTGGCACCCCGCAGGTTGTGGGGTACAAAACCAGCCCCTTGACCTATGCAGTAGGAAAACTCCTTGTGCACATTAAATACTTTTCTTTGGTCAACCTGATCATGAACAAAACGGTGGTAGCCGAATTGCTTCAGCCGTCTTTTAACAAAACCGATTTATCCCGCGAACTGCATAAGCTATTATTTGATCCAAAAGAAAAGCAAAAGATGTTGAATGAATACAAGATACTGAGTCAAAAGCTAGGCAAACTTGGGGTTTCTGATCGTATCGCAGGTCTAATCTTGAACTTCCTGTCTCACCAGTCCTAAAAACCTTGTTCTGACAAAGAGCCCTTAGCATTTGGTTTTCCTTCTGTTTTTTTCGTAATATTGTACGACAACTCTTTGAAAACCATGTTCTATTCCGGCCGACCTTTTGTTCGTCTGCTGTTATTTTTGTTGGCAGGCATTATCCTTGCACGCTTCATCCCGGTGCTGCTGTCGTTTGGGAAATTTTTTCTCCTTGCCGTCTTATTGATTATTCTGGCCACAAGCGTTTTCCTCCATCTTTCGACAACATCATATCGTTTCAGATGGCTTCCCGGCTTACTAATGGGCATGGGTGTACTTTGGGTTGGGATGAGTTTAAGCATTGTCAGTATGCAACGTACTCATCGAGATCTGGCTCATGCCGATCAGCATCTCTGGATAGCCCATTTAAAAAGCGAGCCCTTAGCCCGTTCCAACTATCTGAAGACCATTCTTCAAATACAAGACCCGGCTGACAGCATTTATTTTTCCCAACCATCCTACCAGGTTCTTGCCTATATAAAAATAAATCCGGAATCCTTGAAATTACACCTGGGTGATGCCCTTCTTTTTAAGGGACATTTCATCAAACCCGAAGACCCAAAAAATCCGGAAGAATTCAATTATCGTAACTATTTGAATAACATTGGTATAGATCATATTGTATTTATTAAAAAGAATCAGTGGCAATTTGTAAATGTAGTTTCCGGTTTCTCCTTAAGCCGAGTCTTCGCACGTATGCGCCGTATTCTGCTGCAGCGACTGCGGGACAACGGACTCAATGGCAGGGAATATTCCGTGGCAGCAGCCATCCTGCTGGGGGATGATCAGTTGATCGACCCAGAACTTCATCAAAATTATGCAGCTGCCGGTGCCATTCACATTTTATGCGTATCAGGGATGCATGTGGGGATTATTTTCCTTGTTTTCAGCCAACTGCTTTTCTTTTTAAGAAAGAATAAATACGGGCGCCTCCTTCGAAGGCTATTGCTTTTGGGAATTATCTGGGCTTATGCCATGCTCACCGGCCTATCCCCCTCGGTTACCAGGGCAGCTACCATGATAAGCCTTTTTATAATAGCAGAGGGACTCCAACGTTCGTACGATTCATACAACGTATTGGCGGCCTCTGCCTTTCTGTTGCTTGTCTTTCAACCAATGCTCCTCTTCAATGTTGGATTTCAATTGTCTTATGCTGCTGTCCTCGGCATTATTAGCTCGTACAAGCCTATTTTTCGAATTCTTTATATAAAACAGCCTGTCTTTCGTATTCTTTGGGCAGGGGTCGTATTATCTTTCTCTGCCGAAATGGGTGTCTTTCCAATAGCTGCTCATTATTTCCATATTTTTCCGATCTATTTCCTAATTACTAACCTGGCTGTTTTCGGCTTGGCATATCTAATTCTGATTACCGGACTGACGCTACTGGCTTTCTCCTGGTTTGTTACGCTAGCACATGGTTTGGGCATCGTACTCACAGGATTTATTTTTCTTCTCAACAAGATCGTGGTCAATATGGCTCAATTACCCGGATCCGTCCAACACAATATTTATTTTCCATGGTTCAAAGTAATGCTGGTATATTTCTTCTTGTTTCAAATGTATTTTTTTCTGAAAAGAAAAAACATTCGGTTCATCATGCCCTTATTGGCAAGTATTATCCTTTTGATAAGCTTTCAAACCTATGTAAAAGTTTCCCGCCTGAGACAAAAGCAAGTGGTCGTTTATGCCATCCACGGACATACTGCACTTGATTTTATTGATGGAAAGCAGGCTATTATGATCGTCGATTCAGCAGCCAACGCCCAAGCCAACTTGCTCAACTACCCAACGGAAAACAGTCGTATAAAATGGGGTTTGACACCGAAACATTTTACGCTAAATAGTGACATCAAGCGCAAATGGTTTCAACTGCATTGTGGTTTGGCAACTTTCAACAATAAACGAATCTTCATTTTGGAACCTTCCCACCAACATTTTCCTAATTTAAAAGAAAAAATCCCCATCGATTTTCTTGTTTATCGTGGTCGTCGGTTGATCTCCTTAGCAGAAATCATGAAATCATTTCAACTGCATAAGGTTCTCATAGATGCCTCCACCAGTCTGTGGGTAAAAAAGGCTATACTAAGAGAATGCAAAACACTAGATATCAAATGTTTTGACCTCCGGAAAACAGGAGCTGTGGTTTTTAAATAATGAGAAATAAATTTTCACAAATTATTTGCAGATTTAAAAAAAGCCGTTACTTTTGCAGTCCCAAATCAGGGAAGTTCATTATAATATTGGTCTGGTAGTTCAGTTGGTTAGAATACCTGCCTGTCACGCAGGGGGTCGCGGGTTCGAGTCCCGTCCAGACCGCTTAAAAGCGCCTCATTAGGGCGCTTTTTTTATTCGTGAAACTCAAATTTTAAAAGCGAAGCGAATTAAAATTTGTAAGTTGAACGAATCCCGATAGCGCAGCGTATCGGGATAAATGAGTATAACCTGCCAGCTGGGTAGGCTGGTACTTAGTCCATTGGGCTAAATGAAATAAATTCTAATCTTGATACTCTGTCCGCTTGTATTCTATGGTTAAAGCAAGAAAATTAAGCAGAAGTTATTAACATTTTTACTTTAAATAGCCAACTGTATTAACATAAGGCGTTCCCCTTTCCACAACAGCAAATATTCTTGAGAGCA